>Ga0308013_10001364_pt1 | contig 12047 bp, 8 predicted proteins | sample Neamet181_FD_203131 | JGI IMG/M metagenome (GOLD analysis project Ga0308013, IMG submission 203131) | Marine microbial communities from water near the shore, Antarctic Ocean - #181 | ecosystem: Environmental > Aquatic > Marine > Unclassified | place: Southern Ocean | collected 2014-07-25
CTTTTTGAAGAAACGGGAATCACCGTAAAAGACTGCAAATTAGTTCAAAAGATTCAGCATATCTATCCTGAAAAAACTATCAATTTATCAGTTTATAGTATTGATGATTATTTAGGTGATCCGGTAGGATTTGAAGGACAAGAAATTACTTGGAGTAGTGCAGATAACTTCAAAAATTTCAAATTACTCCCAACCATGTGGAGAATTATTCATAAATTTTCACTGCCAAAATTTTATTGGATTACACCTGACAATCATCAATCCGATATAGTCTTTAATGAATGTAAAAAACGACTGTCAAATGGAATTAAATTTATCCAGCTAAGAAGTAAAACTTCTCTTAATCATACTTACATAGAAAAAATATACAGACTGTGTAAAGAAAATCAGGCAAAACTTATTTTAAATACACCAAATAAAACTTTTAATGAACTTTGTGATGGCTGGCATCTAACTAGTTTAGAGCTAATGGCACTAAAAGAAAGGCCAGTTATTGAAGAAAAACTAATCGGCGCATCAACCCATAACTTTGATGAGGCTGTGCATGCAGAAAATATTTCTGCTGATTACATCAGCTTGTCGCCAATAGAAAAGACACTGACTCATCCAGACTCTATCCCCTTAGGGTGGGAAGGTGCTTCTGGGATTATTGAGAAGTGTAATTTGCCAGTTTTTTTACTTGGCGGAATGCAGAAAGAGCTAATTGAAAAAGCTTTGAGTATAGGAGCTCAAGGAATTGCTGGAATTAGAGGTATTTAAATGCGTGAGCCAGTAATCTCAAAAACTTTATTATGAATATCTTCCTTACTCATTTGCGCTAAGCCATCAGATCCACCTTCACATAAGAGCTTATCATTTACAAAAATTTGAGGGACTGATCTAAAGCCAGACTTAACAAAAAACTCTCTAGCGTCTTTATCATCTTGAATGTTGAGCGTTTCATATTCAATATCAAGATCATCGAGATAGTTTTTTGCTCTTGTGCAGTAAAAGCATGAGTGCGATGTATATACTTTAATCATTAGTTGTTAGTACACAATAAAAGATTGCAAATAATACCAGTCAAAAGAATTCAGCGCATCTTAAATAGTTTCACAAATATTGTGGATTTTAGCCTCTAAGGTAAACCCAAGAAGACTCACTAGAAAGGTCTTTATTGAATCTATAGCCTTCGTCGGCAAAATCTTTTAAGTCCTCTGGGCTCTTCAATCTATTTCTTATAATGTAATTCACCATTAAGCCTCTTGCACGCTTAGCATAAATACCTATAACTTTATATACTTCACCTTTTTTTTCCTTGAATACAATATCCAAAACTTTCGCATTAAGTGTTTTTTTATCTACAGCTTTAAAGTATTCATTGGATGACAAATTTACAATGAGTTCTGACTCATCCTCATTGAGAACGTCACTTATCTCAGTTCCCCAATATTCATATAAGTCCTTACCTTTAGAGTTAGAAAGTTTGGTTCCCATCTCTAGACGATAAGGCTGAATTAGGTCAAGCGGTCTTATAACGCCATAAAGACCAGAAAGCATTCGAACACTATCTTGCGCAAATTCAAGATCGTCAGTTGACAAAGCTGGAGCATCAATTCCGTTATAAACGTCTCCTTTAAAAGCAAGTATTGCTTGCTTAGCATTATTTCGATTGAACGGCAGTTTAAACTTTTGAAAGCGATCAAAATTCAACTTAGATAATTTCTCACTCAATGACATGAGTTTAGAAATTTGAGATTGGCTTTTCTTTTTTAAAATGTTAACCAGCTCACTGGAGTTATCTAAGTGGCGAGTTTGAGAATAAAAATCAACATTACATTGAGAGAAATCTTGCGTTTTTGAGGGTGAAATAATTGCTAACATAATAGTAACAAAAATAAAAATATTCTACCTTAATATCCCCACTATAACAATATAAGTAGACAAATTTGGAGTTTAAAAATCAGCTAAAATAAGGTATTATATATTTTCAGTTTTACATTCAGTTTTCATGAAAAATAAACAATTACACCTCCCAAAGGCTCGAGGACTTTACCATCCTAATAATGAGAAGGAGAATTGTGGTGTTGGTTTTATTGCCAACGTCAAGAGCCATTCTTCTCATAAAATTACGAAAGATGCTCTAGAAATGCTCTCTCGTATGGACCATCGTGGTGCCTGTGGCTGTGAGGCAAATACTGGTGATGGTGCTGGAATCTTAACCAATATACCTCACGAATTTTTTTCTGAGGAAATTAAAACGCTATTTGGTATTGAAGTAAATGCTGGAAGTTATGGTGTTGGAAATGTTTTTCTACCTCAAGATAAAAAAGAAAGTAAACATTGTATTTCAGTCATTGAAAAAGTTATAAAGGATGAAGGGCAAACTTTAATTGGTTGGCGTGATGTCCCTGTTGACTCTGATAAAGCAAATGTTGGAGATACAGCTCGAGACTCACAGCCAGTAATGAAACAGCTTATTATTGGTAACTCAGAGAATATCGATACAGAGGCTTTTGAAGGAGTTCTTTATATCATTCGAAAAAATGTCTCGAAGATTATTCGAACTGATGAGTCACTTTCTCAAGCATTACTTTTTTATATTTGTAGCCTTTCTACTAGAGTAATTATTTATAAAGGTATGTTGATGGGCTCGCAGCTATTAGACTTTTATCCAGATCTAAATGATAAGAAATTCAGCACCTATTTAGCAATGGTTCACTCACGCTTCTCAACCAACACATTCCCTTCATGGGATCGTGCACAGCCTTGCAGATTTATGGCCCATAATGGTGAAATTAATACTCGCCAAGGCAACTTCAATTGGATGAGGGCTCGTGAAGGAGTCTTAGAAAGTGAGGTTTTTGGAGATAATTTATCAAAAACGTTACCCATAATTGAAACTGAAGTTTCTGATTCTGGTAGCTTCGATAATGTTCTAGAATTTCTATTAATGAATGGAAGATCTCTTCAGGAAGCGGTATTAATGATGGTTCCAGAAGCTTGGCAAAATGATAAGGAAATGAGTAGTGAGAAAAAAGCTTTTTATGAGTATTTCTCAAATGTAATGGAGCCTTGGGATGGGCCGGCGTCTATTGCCTTTACTGATGGAAGATATATTGGAGCTGTTCTTGATAGAAATGGTCTTCGACCGTCACGTTATTATCTAACGCATGATGACCGTGTGATTATGGCATCTGAAGTAGGTGTTGTAGATGTTGCAACTAATAATGTTAAAACAAAGGGTCGCCTTAGACCTGGAAAAATGTTTCTTGTTGACTTTGAAAAAGGCAGGTTAGTTGATGATGATGAAATTAAAAGTAACTTTGCTTCTAAAAATCCCTATGGTGATTGGCTAAAAGAGCAACAAATATCTCTATCTGATTTAAAAACTAATACTAGTGAGAAAGGCTTTTTTCCAAAAACACTTATAAACCGCTTGCAAGCCTTTGGTTATAGCACTGAAACTCTAAAGTTTATGCTTCTTCCTCTTGTAACAGAGCTGAGAGATCCAGTCGGATCTATGGGAAATGACTCTGCTTTAGCTTGCCTCTCTGATCAGTCAAGAATAATTTATGATTACTTTAAACAGCTTTTTGCTCAGGTTACTAATCCAGCTATTGACTCAATTCGTGAAGAAGTTGTGATGTCCTTAAGCTGCTCGATTGGTCCTGAAGGAAATTTACTTACTAATAAAGCTGAAAATGCAAACCGATTAATCATTGATCACCCAATTTTAACAAATGAAGAAATATCCTCACTTAAAGAGTGCAATCATCGAGGATGGACAAGTAAAACAATTGATATCACCTATGACATAAACGAGGGCCAGAGCCTAAGTAAAATGCTTGACTCAATTTGTGCACAAAGCACTCAAGCTATAAATGATGGCCATAGCCTTGTCATACTCTCTGATAGAAAAATTAACTCTCGCCGAAATGCAGTAAGCGCCCTCCTAGCATCTTCTGCAGTTCACCGACATTTAGTAGCCACTCATAAGAGAACTCAAGTTGGAATAATTGTTGAAACTGGTGAGGCTAGAGAAGTTCATCACTTCTGCCTATTGACAGGGTTTGGTGCAGATGCTATTAATCCATACCTAGCTTTTGAAGCCTTATGGCAGGCAAGAAGAGATAACTTAGTAAATCTAGAAAATGATGAGGCTATAGTCAGTGCATATCGTAAAGCAATAGCAAAGGGAATGCTAAAAGTGATGGCTAAAATGGGTATTTCAACTCTTGCTTCATATAAAGGTGCTCAAATCTTTGAGGCTGTTGGTTTGTCTGATGAAGTTATGCATAAATGCTTTTTTGAAACAGCGAGTCGCATTAGTGGTGTTGGATTTGACGTCATTCAAACTGAATCTGAACAGCAACATAAAAAAGCATTTCTCTCAAACTCACTCAATAACCTTGGACATTATGCTTGGCGAAGCGGTGGTGAAAAACATATGTGGGAACCAGAAACTATTACAAGCTTGCAGCAGGCTGCTAGAAGTAATGATCAAAATGCATACTGGGAATTTGCTAAAAAATCTAATGATGAGGGCACTAGAAATTGTACTCTTAGAGGTTTAATGTCATTTAAATCAGCCGCTTCAATTGATATTGATAAAGTTGAATCAGCAAAAGAGATTGTCAAAAGATTTGTTACTGGAGCAATGAGCCTGGGCTCAATATCACCAGAATCTCATGAATCTCTTGCAATTGCAATGAATCAAATAGGTGGTAAATCGAATACTGGTGAGGGTGGAGAGGATCCAAATCGCTGGACTCCAGATGCAAATGGAGACTCTAGGCGAAGCGCAATCAAGCAAGTGGCCTCAGGTCGGTTTGGCGTTACCATTGACTACCTAAATAATGCTGATGAACTGCAAATTAAGGTTTCGCAGGGAGCTAAACCTGGTGAGGGTGGGGAACTTCCTGGTGGTAAGGTGGATGATTTTATTGCCAAAATACGCTGCTCAACTGCAGGTGTTGGTTTAATTAGCCCCCCACCGCATCATGATATTTATTCAATTGAGGATTTATCACAACTTATTTTTGATCTTAAAAGATCTAATCCTGCAGCTCGAATTAGTGTCAAGCTAGTTTCTGAAGTTGGTGTAGGAACTGTTGCTGCAGGCGTAACTAAAGCAAAATCAGATCATATTGTTATTGCTGGACATGATGGTGGAACTGGCGCCTCTCCATTAACCTCGATTAAACATGCAGGACTTCCTTGGGAGCTAGGGGTTGCTGAAACTCACCAAACATTAGTAATGAATGATTTGCGCTCAAGAGTAGTCATTCAAACTGATGGGCAACTTAAGACTGGTAGAGATGTTGCTATAGCTGCGTTATTAGGTGCTGAAGAGTTTGGTTTTTCTACAGCTCCACTTATTACATTAGGCTGCATTATGATGCGGAAATGTCATCTCAATACTTGTCCAGTTGGAATTGCAACACAAGACAAAGTTTTACGTAAAAAGTTTACTGGTAAGCCTGAACATGTTGTTAATTACTTATTTATGGTAGCGGAAGATTTGCGCATTATTATGGCAGAACTTGGATTTAAAAAACTGACTGATATGGTTGGCCGAGTTGATATGCTTGAGATGAACAAAGCAATAAATCACTGGAAACAAGACTCAATTGATCTCAGTAAGATATTAACGCCTGCGGATAATCAATATAGGAATGCTGGCACCTATCAAACAATAAAACAAGATCATCAACTCAGCGAACAACTTGATCATGATTTAATTGCTAAATCTAAAAAAGCTATTGAAGGAAATGGTAAGGTTAGATTTGAATCAAGCATTTCCAATGTTGACAGAGCTGTTGGCGCTATGCTTTCCTCGCATATCGTTAAAACCAGAAATGGTAATAATCTAAAAGATGGCGCAATAAATATTGACTTTAAAGGCTCTGCAGGTCAGTCTTTTGGCGCATTTCTTGCAAATGGAATTACCCTATCTATTGAGGGTGATGCAAATGATTATGTTGGTAAGGGCTTGTCTGGTGGTCGAATTATTATTTATCCACCAAAAGATTCAACCTACCTAGCCCATAATGAAATCATTGCTGGAAATGTCTGTGGATATGGCGCTACTGGAGGCGAAATGTATTTATCAGGCCAAGTCTCAGAGCGTTTCTGCGTCAGAAACTCTGGGCTGATTGCCGTTGTTGAAGGAATTGGTGATCATGGCTGTGAGTATATGACAGGTGGGCGCGCAGTAATACTGGGTGAAGTTGGGCGTAACTTTGGCGCCGGGATGAGCGGTGGAATAGCCTTTGTATATAATCCTGACCTAACTCTTCAGAGGAGATCTAACTCATCTACAATAGATTTAGATCCAATGGATAGAGAATCTACTTCCGAGTTATTTGTGCTTATAACTGATCATTTCAAATTGACTGGCTCAAAAATAGCTGAAAAAATACTCAGTAATTGGAATGAAGAAATAACTCATTTTGTAAAAGTGATGCCGAAAGCTCTAAAAGAAGTTCTTGCGGCCAAAAGCAAGCAATTACTTCAAGCGAGTTAAATAGGTATCGCGTCGATTACATCGGCGCTTGCACCTAAGACACTATTAACCCCATCGCCAACAACAGGTATTACAGATATAACTGCCCCGGTAACCCTAATAGGAACAGTAACGACTTTAGTAAAGACGCAGCTTGATAGATACAAAGTGATCAAAGTGTATAAAATAAATTTTTTCATAATTGCCTCTCTAAGACGAGAAAGTGATAAGCGTGCTGATTCGAATCATCTGGAAGATGGGATTCACAGCTAACCTGGCGCCAATCAGACTCGTCATATTCAGGAAAATAGACATCGCCATCAAACTCACCTTCAATCTTAGTAATATAAAGCCTACTAACTTGGGGCAGTAATTGCTCACAAAGACTTGCTCCCCCAATGATCATTACCTCATCCTCATCTTTAGTAGTTGAGAGAACCTCATCAATGCTAGTTAAAACTTCACAACCTGTAATTAAAGTTTTTGAGTTTCGAGAAATTACAATATTTCGACGATTTGGTAAAGGCCTACCAATAGAGTCATACGTTTTTCGGCCCATTACAATTGACTTTCCAGTAGTAATTTTTTTAAAATAAGCAAGATCTGCAGGAAGATGCCATGGCAACTTATTGTCTTTACCAATCAGACGATTTTCATCCATTGCGACTACTATTGATAAGCTCATAAATTCTGCCTGATTGAAGTAAAATATTAGAATATTTTACAATTTTTAAACTTCTAGTGTCACTCATTCTAGCCTCATCGTCGCCATTTAGAAAAGCTATTTTAGAGAAGCTTCGTATTGACTTTAAAACAGCATCACCAGATATTAATGAAAGTAGAGAAAATGGAGAGTCTCCTTTCAACCTAGTTAATCGCCTGTCTAAAGAAAAGGCTCTAGAGGTAGCTAAGTCTCATTCAGGATTAATTATTGCTTCAGATCAGGTAGCTACCCTTGGTAATGGAAATAATGAAGATGATGAAATATTTTCTAAGCCAGGAAGCCACGAGAATGCTTTTTTACAGCTAAAGAAAAGCTCTGGAAAAACGATTACATTTCTTACTGGATTGGTTCTCTTAAATACTGAAACCTTAAAAATTCAAACTCATGTTGAGCCCTACAAGGTAACCTTTAAAACACTTTCTGATAATCAAATTTTGTCCTACTTAAACAAAGAAGATGTTCTTAATTGTGCCGGTAGTTTCAAGTCTGAAGGACTAGGAGTTGCATTATTTAGTAATATGGAGGGTAGTGACCCTAACAGCCTAATTGGACTTCCAACAATCCAACTAATTAAAATGCTAGCCAAGGAAAATGTTCATATCTTATGAGCATTTTATATTCAGAAGAATTTAAGCCCTTCTCATCTGGCTTAAAAAATTATTGGGGATCTCTTTTTGGGTCTTCTGAAGCTCTAGCGCTTATTGAATTTGCTGAGTCTCAAAAGCAGGTAGTTCTATACATCGCAAAAGATATTAGCCATTATGATGAGGTTAGAAAGGCACTCAATTTTTTTAATACTTCTTTAGAAATATTAGATTTTTCTAGTTGGGAGGTTTTAGCGTTTGACCATTTCTCACCCCATCCAGATATTGTCTCAACAAGGCTAGAAACTCTCTCAAAACTTCCCTCTCTTAAATCTGGCATCGTAATAACAACACTTGAAACCCTATCTCAAAGATTGTGTCCAAAGAATTATATTGAAATATATAGCCTTCACCTAAAAACTAAACAAAATCTCGAGATTGAACCTTTTTCTGAAAACCTTATAAAAATAGGCTATAGAAGGGTTACAACTGTAATGGAGCAAGGCGAGTTTTGCGTTAAGGGCGCTCTAATTGATTTATATCCTATGGGCACTAAAAATCCTTATCGAATCGACTTATTTGATAATGAGATAGATTCAATAAGGTCATTTGATTCATCTTCACAGCGGTCAATTGAAATTGTTAAGGAAATAAAGCTACTTCCTGCTAGGGAATTTGCAACTGACACTGACAGCATTTCAGTCTTTAAAGATAACTATTTATCTGAATTTGGAAATACTGATGGATTCATTTATAGCGAAGTTAGTGAGGGGCGTTATCCAGGTGGAATAGAATTTTACTTACCTTTATTTTTTAAAAAAACTGAAACCCTGTTTGATTATATTTCAGGTGAGCCTGTAATTGTTTATCAAAAAGGACTTGCTGAAGCGATGGCGATGCAAGCTAAAGAATTATTGGAGCGTTTTGAATATTGTAAAGGCTCACTAGAAAGACTCCCTCTAGAAATTAATAAAGTATTTTTAAGCACTGAAATATTTTTTAAAAAACTTTCAGATAAAAAACAAATACAAATACAAAGTTCAAAAATAGAAAAAAAAGAAGGTTATAACTTCTCATCTTCTATACTTCCCCCACTTAAAATTGAAGCTCAAACAAAAAAGCCACTTAATAAGCTAATTAATTTTATTAAAGATTTTGATGGACAAGTATTAATTGTTTGTGAATCAGAGGGTAGGCAGAGTGTTCTCACTGATCTGCTTTCAACTCATCAACTTAAAGTAAATGATTGCTCTGACTGGAGTGATTTTCATAATCAAAATAATAGGCTCTGCATAACTAATGCAAGTTTGAGCGAAGGCGTTCTTTTTGAGAAGATTGCAATTATTACTGAAAATAATCTATTTGGAAAGGATGCTGTAAAACAGAGGAGAAGACGAAGAGCAAAACATAAAGACTTTGATGAAGCAATTAAAAGTCTTGTTGAGATTCAGTTAGGTGATCCTGTCGTTCATGAACATTATGGTGTTGGACGATATTTAGGACTTAAAAGTCGAAGTTTTGATGGGAATCAACAAGATTTTCTGTCACTTGAGTATGCAAATGGCTCAGTACTAATGGTTCCTATTGCAGCGCTTAACCTAATCTCTAGATATTCTGGTGCAAGTTCAGATAATGCCCCTCTTCATAAGTTAGGAAGTCAGCAATGGACTAAAGCAAAAAGAAAGGCAGCAGAAGCACTTTATGATGTTGCCGCTGAACTATTAGAAATTTATGCAAAGCGTCAATCTCAAAAAGGATTTGCTTATCCAGCGCCAAATGACTCTTATAGTTCTTTTGTATCTAGCTTCCCATTTGAGGAAACTCCAGATCAATTAAAAACAATGGATGATGTTCTTTTAGATATGCAATCTGAAAGACCAATGGATCGACTAGTGTGTGGTGATGTAGGGTTTGGCAAAACTGAAATTGCAATGAGGGCTGCTTTTATAGCTGTTGAATCTGGCAAGCAAGTTGCAATTCTTGTTCCTACGACACTTTTAGCTAACCAGCATGACCAAACTTTTAATGACCGCTTCTCTAAATTTCCTATTGTAATTAAATCTCTTTCAAGGTTTCAAAATACCAAAGAACAAAATGAAATTAAATCTCATCTTAATGATGGAAAGATTGATATTATTATTGGGACTCATAAACTGATTCAAGGAACTATTAAATATCATAACTTAGGTTTAATTATTATTGACGAAGAGCATCGATTTGGCGTAAAGCAAAAAGAGGCGCTTAAAAAAATCCGTGGTCAAAGTGATATATTAACTATGACTGCAACACCTATACCTAGATCGCTCAATATGGCGTTAGGCTCACTTCGAGAAATGTCAATTATTGCTACTCCTCCAGCTAAAAGAACAGCAATACAGACCTTTGTTGATGAATGGGATAAAAATACTATCAAAGAAGCATGTTCTCGTGAACTGCATCGAGGTGGGCAAATTTTTGTTGTTCATAATGATATTGACACAATTGATAATATGGCAGAATCTTTGAGCGATCTAATGCCAAATCTAAAAGTTCGAATTGCGCATGGTCAAATGCCAAGTAAAGAACTTGAGCAAATAATGGCTGATTTTTATCATCAGCGCTTTCAGCTTTTAGTTTGCACTACAATTATTGAAACTGGAATTGATATCCCAAGTGCTAATACAATTATTATCAATAATGCACAAAACTTTGGACTTGCCCAACTTCACCAACTTCGAGGTAGGGTTGGCAGATCTCATCATAAGGCATACGCTTATCTTATAATAAAGTCACACCAGTCAATTACAGCAAATGCAAGAAAACGACTAGATGCTATTGCCTCACTTGAGGAGCTTGGTGCAGGATTTATGCTAGCAAATCATGATCTTGAGATTAGAGGTGCTGGAGATCTTCTGGGAGAAAATCAAAGTGGAAAAATATCAGAAATTGGATTTAATTTATATCATGACTTATTAAAGCGCACTATTAAGGCAATAAAAAATAATACTAAATTCGATATTAAAGATGCGTTAGTTGAAGAAGTTGAAATTAACTCAGGTATTGCTTGCATCATTCCTGATACTTACTTACCAGATGTTCATGAGAGATTAGTTCTCTATAAGCGTATTGCAAGTGCTGCAAATGATGATGAATTAAAAGAGCTAAAAATAGAAATGATTGATCGCTTTGGCCTTCTCCCAGATCAAACTAATAACTTATTTGAATCAACTTCATTAAAAATACAATCTAAAGAAATAGGGATACTCAAAATTAATATCTATGATGAGAAGCTAGAAATTACTTTAAATGAAAAAAATCTCATTGACACATCAAAGATTATTAATTTAATTCAAACAAAACCCCAGCAGTTTCAATTAAAAAATCAAAATACTCTAATTTCTAATGAAACTATGGAGGCTGATTATTCGCGCATTAGAGGTGCAAGTAAATTAATAGATAGCCTAGTTTAATTATTGCTTAAGATTAACTAAAAATTCTAATCTATTTAACTTTATCTTGTGATGGAACAAGTTTAGGGGCAAAGTAGCGAATCCCAGGCACAACGACTAGTGCGGCAAAAAATAAAACAGCTAAACAACCAAGAATATCTCCAATCAAATAATTTGTTATGAAATTCATGGCATTAATTGGTAAGTCGTCTGGCTTACCTAATGAGAGATATGAATAAACAAAAAACTTCATAAGTGTATTATAAAGAGCAGTTAATATAGCTAAAAAAAGCAAATGTTGAAAAACTACCCTCCCACCATCGAAAAAATTCGATAATTTAAAAAATTTCATACTAGCAATCGCTAATAGTGGTGAGAATGTGCCTACGAGATGCAAAAGATTTATACCTGTAAAAGATGAGTCATGAAACCAAACAGATGACATTGTTATAGCTAGAAAAACCGCTATAAAAATATTAAAGCCAAATAAAAGATAGCATAAAGATACTGCCCCAATAGGGAGCCAAATAATATTTCCACCAATGTATGCCTGGCCATTAATAAATGTTACAAAGATAATAACTAGAAAAGCTATGATATTTTGATATAGATACTCTTTCATTGTTTTATCCAAGTTTAGAGTCTGTAAGAAAACTACGCCAGACTTATAAACTCTATGTATGTAATAAGATAGAGTGTTTAATACCTTAACTTTATTCAACCAAAACAAGTGATTGTTACGAGTCTAAGGAAAATCTCGTGCTTAGTTTTTTAAAGAGACCTGTGCAAACTACCTTGCAAACTTAGCAATGCCTCTAAGAAAA
>Ga0308013_10001367_pt1 | contig 12037 bp, 8 predicted proteins | sample Neamet181_FD_203131 | JGI IMG/M metagenome (GOLD analysis project Ga0308013, IMG submission 203131) | Marine microbial communities from water near the shore, Antarctic Ocean - #181 | ecosystem: Environmental > Aquatic > Marine > Unclassified | place: Southern Ocean | collected 2014-07-25
CAGCAAGACATGTTTTCGACGAAAATGAACAACACAAAACAAATTTAATGGGTGTTAAATTGGGGATGTTGGTATGAGTGCATTTGGACAAGCATTTTACGGTGACACTATGCGTTGGTTCATAGGAGTAGTCGAAGAAACTGGTTCTGACAAACCTAGACTTGGAAGAGTTAAGGTAAGAATTCATGGTGTTCATGGAGATGCCAATGAAATATCAACTGCTGATTTACCCCACGCACAAGTATTAGTTCCCACCACAGAAGAAGGTGTGTCAGGTTTTGGTGCAAATCCTAATCTAATGGTAGGGGCACAAGTCTTTGGTATGTTCCTTGATGGCCCAACATCACAATTACCATTGGTCTTAGGAAGTATTCCAAAGGTAGAAGTCCCTTCCCGTGAACAAGTTGACAATATAATATCTAATCCAATTCCAGGCGCTCTTATTCAAAACACAAGTCAAGGCATTGGAGCAGCATACTATCCAACAGTCGGTAGCACTGCTGGTATTAGTAATTTAGAAATTACATGGAATAATTTTTCTGCATATGGGTTTCCACCTGTCGCTGTTGCTGCTATGTTGGGTAATTTCTGGGTAGAAAGCGGTGGTGATTCATTTGGGGATTTAGATCCAGAAGGACATAACACAGGCAGTGGTGCGAGGGGTCTTGCACAATGGGAAGACACCAGACTCGTAGGCCTAAAACAGTTTGCAACAGATAATTCACATCATGGTGGATTTTTGACTCTTAGATGTCAAATAGAATGGGTTATGGCGGAACTGGCGGGTGAATACAAAAGTGCAATGGGTGTCAAAACCATAACTAATGTTGCAGATGCAGCAGTCTTTTGGCAACACAGGTATGAGAAAAATGTGTATGAAACAAATAACGGTAAAAAAATACCAAGTAAATATGTTGTACAAAATCTAAAAATAAACCGAAGACTACACGAAGATAGAAGAGTACATCATGCAGAACGTATATACAAACAATTTACAAGTGCGAAGGTAACAGCGTAATGAGTATTTCCTCAAGAGAATTATCAGAATTTATGAATACCACAACCAGAGGTATAGACTTTAGTGGATTACAGACTGCAACATCTAATCTTTTTGTTACGAGTCAAGCAGCAAAATCTGTTGCTAATTTAGGAAAAAATGCAGGCGACAGTGCTGGTGGTATCATAGGATTAGAATCTCAGGTGATGACACTTGCCGAAGGAGCAGTTGCCACATTAGGGCCTGTAGTTGCGAAAGTGGGAAAAAATATGCCAGGTGCCACTGAAAATTTAGTTAAAGTTATTTCATCTGATGGAGCAACACGGATCGCTGAATTAGATTTTGACAGTGATGAAATCGGTAACCTTTTCTCAGGCGCTAAACCTATTATGAAATCTGCATCAACTTTGTTACATGATATTATAGTCGATGCGTCACCAGAAGCATTGGGTCTTGCCTTAGCATCTGTCACTGGTAAAACAATGGAAATCTTCGGACCAGCAATGAAAAACCTTGCATCTGGAGATCTTCAAGATCTTGCATTGTCTGCATCACAAGATTTGCAAGAAGACAAAGGTATTCAAGGACTTGTAACAGCTCTCAGTGGTCTCGGAACAAGTTTCGGTAGTGTGACGGGAAAGTTCTTTAGCGGTAATTTTTTAAAAGATTTGACAGAACATAAAAGTTATTCTGTCACGAATGGAGTTAGGCAAATCAATCTTAGCGCTCCAGAGAATATTTTAGAGTCGATCACCAACAAGTTGTTAAAGGACGATACGATTGGTGCATTAAACGAAGCAGTTAATATGGTCGAAATACCAGCATCATTACAAACAACTGCGGTTAAACATAACATTCCATTACCCAATAAGACTAGAGAATCTGTAGAAATTTTTATAGGCACAATCGATCTGGTCGATCGAGATAATGTAGAGATGGCAAGATACAAATCAGATATATCTAAAACAACACTTGCAGTACAACAAACAAAAGCAGACGTATCTAATTCACTAGAAACAGATACACAACTTGGTGCCAAAGTTTCATCGAGTGAAGTGGGACAACCCAATGCATTTGCTGTATTAAGATCACGTGAAGAAATGATAAAATATATACAATCGTGTGAAAGAGACTTATCTACAATGTTACTTCATTGGAGTGGTCACTACTCTGATGCGTTCAACGTAGGTGCAAGGGAAATAAATAGAGAATATATTGCACACAGTTATCCGAATCAACCATATCATTTTATAATCAAAAAGAATGGTGATATTCAGACTGGTGTTCCAATCCATGAAATATCAACACACACTTATTTAGAATTTCAACCATTAAGTGTGAGTGTATGTTTTGTTGCAGGATATAACGAAACAAAACCCACAGATGGATCAGAAGGAAAATTAACAGCAAGTTCAATTAACCGAAGTCAGTTGGTTGCTTTGAATCAAATAATTACTGCGTGGTATACAGTATTTCCAGGCGGAGATGTATTTGGCCAAAACGATTTAGATAACGGTGTTAGTCAGGGGCCTGGTTTTGATGTCAATAACTATATATTTAATTCAATGGATAAAATAAACACATGTGAACCGACTGTAGATAAAAAGTTTTTAACATTGGGTGAAATGATTGCAGAGACTTATAAAGAAATATCGACACCTAAAGTTGGAGCAAACTAATGGCTGATACATTTAAAACTGATAAAATAGATACATCCACAGGAAAAACTAAAAAAATAGGAATGGGATTTTCAGATCCTTCTGGTGAAATGCCAACCGCAGAGTATCACTATAAACCATCTCTCAATAAAATTGTTACAGGCGAAGACATTCAAACTATTGATATACGTGGTGGAGATCCTTATATTGATATCAAAGATCTTTATAAAAAACCATCCTCTGGTAGTGAATATGGTGACGTAAGTGTCAGAAAAACAAAGTCTGGCCATCTTATGATATTTGATGATACTATCGGTAATGAATCTATTATGATAAAACACAGAGATGGTTCTGGGTTTTGTCTTCAGTCTGATGGTACTATGGTCATGTCAACCAAGAACAATCGTATTACTCAAGTCGGTGGAACTGACGCACTTCTCATTGAAGGAGATCTAAAGATATCCTGTCAGAATCTAGAGATAGATGCTACTGGTGATTTTGATTTGGCAGTTGGTGGAGACTATAATTTAAAAGTTGGTGGTGAGAAGAAAGAGACTGTTCTCGGATCAAGTAGAGAAGACATCACTGGAAACAAAGGTTCTAAAGTACAAGGAAGTCGAAGTGACACTACAGTAAAAGACAGAACTACCACAGTGCTTGGAAAAGACACCAATATAATCAAAGGCGATACAAGTTTTTCTATAGGCGGTAATTTTGATCTCGGTGCAACTGGATACTCTAAGATTACATCAGAACAACAGATCGCATATACTGCACCACAAATAGACATTGTTGGTGTCAAAGGACAGATTGCATTGAAACAAGGCATCTTCGGTGGTGCTTCAAGTTTCTTCTACGGATTAAATTACTATGGTCGAAGTGCGAAGTTTGACAAGGGTGTAACTGCACCTACGTTCCACGGTGATCTTCAAGGTACTGCACTAGAAGCAATGAGCGCAAATACAGCTGGAAATCACCCTTCTTCTGCACCGCACGCTGGTTCTAGTTTAGGATTTACGATCACGGATGTTGATACCAATCTTAAACGTGACGGTAAAGGCCCAAGTGACGATTCTATTAAAGATCATTTAAGTGGAGATCCAAGAGGTATTAAGAAAATATCAATCGATGCGAGTGATACATTATTGAAGAAATTTACCAAGACAAAATACACAGTAAGAACCGCAAGAGCAGCGTTGAAAGATCCTGTAAAGGCAAGCAATTCAAAGTTTTTAGAATCGTTGATAGAAGAAGGATTGTTATCAGATAATTACTTTCAAAAAGTTCCACCATCTATCGGCAGAGTAACAAACGGAAATTCAGCATATCTTCCATATGAAACAATGGGTTACGGTGCAAACACGAACCTTGTTAGTGGACAAAGAAACTTAAAAAGTTATTCACCTGATCCCAAATACGATCCTAATGCATTAGACCCCACGCGAGGTGTTAACATGATTACATCAAAAACCCTATTAGCAGCGGCAATTCCTATATCTACATTCCTTGCTGGAGAAAATGGTTCGGGAACATTAAATCATTTGGCGACATTTGATGAACGTTTTCGACTAGCATCACAGTTGTTACTTCAAACAGAAGTTTTAAAACTAGGTAGAAACAACGAAGGTAGATTTAAAAATCATAAAATAGTTGTTACAGAGGGCACTTATGCATGGACAGGTGACAATGAACCAACTAAAGGAAGTATACCAGATCTTAGAACAAATGGTCAAGCGATTACATACGAATTATATGACGAACAAAATAGAAATGTAACCGATGTTTCATATGAGTTCGCAGCCTATCTTTCAGATCAATTAAGTGTATACGAAAAGATTACGTTGGACTACGATACAATAGAACCTAATCCAACAAAAAACAAGCCAGAAGAGACGATCAATACTCAGATTATTGTGACTATGCCGAAGATTGATAAAGACTACAGAATAAAAGAACTTGCTGGTTATAAACTAGAAACTATCTGGAATGGTAGTGTCCAATCAAACTCAGATTTGGTTGAAGTAACTTTGGATACTGTTGAAGATATTATATCTCCTGTGTCTTATACAGACAAAGGTAAAGGTATAATATATACTGCTGCTGATTTTTCTGACTCTGCCAGATTTAGTATAATTCTTGCACAAAAAATAAATGAGTTGAAACCTCATATTAGATCACAAATGGCAAAAGGTATTATAGATTACCTAGCATTGAACAAAGATGATTTAAGGGACGTAAAAATAGACTGGGCATTCAGATCCTTTTCAGAGTCAAATAAAATGAAAAAATCGGGTGTAGGTGCAGCTGGTGGTAATTCATGGCACAATTACAGTAGTGCAATAGATGTCCAAATATATGTTGATGGTGTATGGCAAACTGGATCGTCCACTCAACCTGGAAGTCTTGAGGAATACACTGGAAGGATGAGGAGATCTATGGATAAATTTAATATGCATAATGACATTCCAGGAGATTCTGGACATTTCTATCCAACACAGTTTCCACAAAAACCTCCCGCAAATTTACGAAATGGCAAAATTAGTATAGATGATTATATTGATATAAATTTTCTAGGTAAAGTGGATAAGTCAATAGTACCTGCAATTCGGGTATAAATAAAGGTAAATATTAAAAGAGAAGAATATGGCCAAAGCATTTGCAGTAGAAGACGGAAATCCAAGTGTATCGACGATCATTGGATCTCGGTCTGTTCAATATAAAGACATTGATCTTACGTTTACCAGTAAATCGGTAAGTGGCGAGATTTTTAAGAAAACAGAAGCATCTGCCGTTAAACAAGCAGTTAAAAATTTGGTTATGACTAACTTCGCAGAAAAACCATTTATGCCAAGTTTTGGTGCTAATATTCAAGGCTTGTTATTTGAATTAGCGGATGTAGACGCAGAAGAGAAAATTGAAAATAATATAGCATCTGCAATTAATAGATTTGAACCAAGAGCGAGAACATTACAAGTTGTAGCAAACTCAAATCCAGATCGCAATGCAGTAGATGTATCTATCACGTTTCAAGTAGTAAACACACAAGAGGAAGTATCTCTATCAATCGTACTGGCAAGGTTAAGATAACATGGCAACAACTATAAAATCCACCGCATTAGACTTTATAAACATCAAGGCGAATCTAAAAGATTACCTGAGATCACAAACAGAATTCAAAGACTATGATTTTGAAGCATCAGGATTGTCTAACATACTTGACGTTCTTGCATACAATACGCACATCAATGGTTTAACAACTAACTTTGCCTTAAACGAATCATTCCTTGGTACTGCACAACTTAGATCAAGTGTTGTGTCACTTGCTACTGGTATTGGATATATCCCTGATAGTAAGACTTCATCACAAGGTACAGCACAGATATCAGTTGATCTATCGGCGGTAAGTGGTAGGCCTGCTACAATAGATCTTCCTGCATTTTCTAAACTTACTGCGGCAGTTGATGATATCACATATACATTTCAAACAAAGGAAATATTTACTGCGGCGGATAATGGAACTGGACAATACGTATTCAAAACAGCAAATGACAGTTCGGTAATTCCTATCTTCGAAGGAACAACCAAAATTAAAACATTCCTAGTTGGTGAATACAATGAAGCAGACGTATATATCATTCCAGATTTAAACCTAGATGGTGATACAGCAATTGTAAGAGTTTATGATTCATATGGTGCAACTACAAATACTGTATATACAAATATAACCGACGCCACGACTATTAATACAAATTCTACTATTTACATTCTAAAAGAAGCCCCTAACGGATACTACCATTTGTCATTTGGTTCTGTTGCATCTGGCCAGACTGCTGGTGTTCTTGGTAAAGCACCACAGGCAGGAAACGCAATCGAAGTTGAATATATTTCTACTCATGGCAAAGATGCAAACGGTGCGACATCTTATACACCAACAAGTACAGTCACTGTCCTTGGAACTGCATATTCTCTTACAGCATCTGTTCCAGGAAAATCTGTTGGTGGTGATGATAGAGAAAGCATAGAATCAATTCGAAAGAATGCACCATTCCAATATGCGACACAAAACAGAATGGTTACACCCGAAGACTATACATCTATTATTCTACGTAACTTCTCAACACTCATAAACGATATTGTATCGTGGGGTGGCGAAGACGATTATAATCCTAAATTTGGTACAGTCTTTACATCAATAGATTTCGAAGATGATGTTACCGCACAAAAACAGACAGACACCAAATCATCAATAATTGATTTGGTAAATCAACTTGCAGTTGTATCGTTTAATATAGAATTCACCGATCCAGTTGATACATTTGTCGAAGCTGATATATTCTATCAGATCAATCCACAATTGACATCATTAACTTCTCAAGCGATATCAGCATTGATCAACACCGAAGTGTCTAGTTATTTTGCAAAAACATTAGGAAAATTTGGTAAATCATTCCGTAGGTCTAATCTGTTAACTTTAGTTGACGAAGTAAGTCCTGCTGTTCTTTCATCTCGTGCAGTCATAAGAATGCAACAAAGAATTACTGCGGTCATAAACGTTAATAACACGTTTACCCTTACATTCCCATCTGACATTGCACAACCTGTTATATCTAACACTCCAACGGCTGAAACTTTTGTTGTTAGGTCTGGATTGTTTACAATAGATGGTGTGACATGTAGAATTGTTAATGAAACTTATGCAACAAACGGAGTTGGGTATTCAAGTAATAAACTACAAGTTATCAACGCTGGTAACGGAGTTGTAGTTGTGGATAACATAGGTAGTTATGATGCAACTAAACGAACAGTCAGTATTGTTTCATTCAGACCTTCGGGTCTCCTCGGTGGTGGTGGAGATATTAAATTATCAATTCTACCCGCCAATCAATCAGCAATATCACCACTAAGAAATGACATATTACATTATGACACAAGTGAATCAGTAACAACTCCTGTATCAGTATCAGCGGATAATTAAAAATGAGTGATCGTACCCTCAAAGATCTAAACAGACGAGAGATATCTCTGACTGGTAGTATAGTAAGAGATGTTCTTCCCGATTACTACAAGACAGATCATCCTAAACTTATATCATTTCTTGAGACATATTATAATACTCTAGATTCTGATCACAGTTTTTCTACTGCTGGAAAACAAGTTTTTTCTCAGAGACAAAAGGAACTGGATTCTGCTGGAACTGGCCAAGTAACATATGGATGGGATAGTGACAGGAACTTTGGTTATCAATTAGCAAATATACCCACACTTCGAGATATAACTCAAACGGATATAGAGAACGTTAGTTTTATTGAAGACGAACTTCTTTTAGGCCAAAGTTATCAGACTGCTGGTGGTGCGATTGATAAACGTGTTGGTTCTGAATTGTCCAATAACTTTTATAGATCAAAAGGTACAAAGTTTGGTATAGAACGTTTCTTTAGATTGTTCTTTGGTGAGACACCAGAGATCATTTATGGTAAAAATTTGGTAATGAAAGTTGGAGATGCAATAGGTCCTCAATCTGGATTATATATAACAGATGATACAATATATCAGTTTTGGGGAATACTCATAAAACTTGGTATATCATCCTCTGACTGGATGGACATGTATAAACTGTTTGCACATCCAGGTGGAATGTATGTTGGTGCTTCAGTTCTTATTGAAGGTGTAAATACAAATATATCATTTGATGGTATGCCGATTTCTATCGCAGATAATAACATACCAACATTCGAGGGTACAGCAGCCTTCTCACCAAGAGCGATGATGTCTGCAACTGGTATTATCGGTACAACATCGAAACCATACGATAGTGAAGGTTCAACACCTGGCGGTAGATACAGAATTGATCTTGATCAATCAAGGTTCGATTACTACGCATCAATCGGTGGTACAGACAGTGATACCAATTATCTTGGTACACTTGGTCACTTGGATAACACATTCGAGAACTTGGTCAACGTTGTACGTGTTAACTCACAGAGAATGGATCAGGATAGTGATGGTAGACTTACAGGCAACCTCGGAAAAGGTGTTCTTAGAATGTCTGATGGTCAAGTTACTATCGACGCAGATGATTTCAAATATTATACAGATTCAGCATAATAACTATTATAAATAGATTTAACTTAGTAAGGTTAGAAAATGGCAAGAGAAATAATAAATAACGGAACGTTGGCGAACGACAATACTGGCGACACACTTCGTGCCGCTACAACCAAGATCAACAACAACTTCGATGAAGTGTATAGGATTTTGGGTGACAGTAGTACACCAACTACTACTATGTCATTTGGTGCTTCTTCTGTTATATCTGAAGGTTCTACACCAGATGCTCACGAAACCACGCTGTTTTTTACTAATACGACTTCTAGTGACAAGACAATCACACTTCCAGATCTAACTGGTACTGTTTCTCTTATCACTGCAACTGAGACTTTAACAAATAAAACTCTTACATCACCTGTAATAACTACACCACAAATTAACGACGCAGCCGCAGATCATCAATATGTATTTGTACCAAGTAACTTAGCGGCAGACAGAAATATAACATTACCATTATTAGGTGCGGCCGACGAGTTTGTTTTCAAAACTCATACAGTAACCATGACAAACAAGACTTTAACTAGTCCTGTTCTTACAACACCCAAAGTAGCACAACTTAATGACACTAGTGGTAACGAAACTATTAAAACACCTGCCACTGGCAGTGCGGTAAACTTTCTTACTGTAACTAACTCTGCCACGGGTGGTGATGTTACAGTCGCTGCTGATGGTAGTGACTCAGATGTCGATCTAGCACTTTCATCTAAAAACTTTGGATCGATTGTTGTGGAAAATACTTTTGCATATAAAAAACAAACTCTTACTGGATCGGGCCCAGCAGACCCTAAATTTCCATTGACAATTACAAGTAACGGTGGTGCATTTGCGGTAAGTTTAGTTGATGGTATAAGAGATGGACAGATACATAAATTTGTTAATATACTTGCTGGTGTTTGTACTATTACACCAGAAACATTCGCAAATGGAACTACAGTTGCACTTGCACAATACGCAGTGGCAGAACTCATATGGACTGGAGCAACTTGGGTGCTTTTAAATCAAGCAACTTCTGGTACAGTTCCAGCACTAACCGTAGCATAAACGAGAGAAAAATAACATGTCGGCAATAATTACACAAAACACAAAAAGTCTTTTTATGACTCAGTTTCAAGCAGATGCGGATTCAGCGGCAAATAAGTATTATATTGCCCTTGGTAAAAGTGAAGATTGGAACGACTCTGACGCGGCACCTGTGCCAGTTATAACTGAACGAGAAGAAAGAGATTTCAGATTGAGTATGCAAAGTGCCAAACTAGCGGCAAACTATTCTTTCGTTATACCTCGTGTTAACTGGTCATCAGGTACAGTATTTGGTGAATATGACGATACAGATGTATCTCATCCATCTGTGCCCTATTATGCCATGATCGATAACAACCAAGTTTATGTGTGTCTTAGACAATCAAGAGGCGCTAACGGAACTGCTAACACATCTACAGTTGCACCTTCTGGTACTGGTAACAGGCCTTTTGCAACAAGTGATGGCTATGCATGGAAATTCTTATACACAGTTGGTGTTGTTGACAATACAAACTTTACAAGTGCAAACTTCTTACCAGTTAAGAAAGTTCGTATTCTAGATTCAGATGGATCTGGAAATATAACATCTACATCTACAGACGTGCAACAAATAGCAATTCAAGATAGTGCGACAACAAGTCCTATATGTGGTATTGATATAACAGACGGTGGAGCAGGATACTCTTCTGCCCCAACTGTTGCCATTGTAGGAAATGGTTATGGTGCAGTTGCATCAGCAACCATAGCTGGTGGTGCAGTAGTTAAGATTGTTATTGACGACGACAGTGCATCTGGTATTCAAGGTATTAAAATGGGTCTAAATTATGACTACGCACATGTTACAATGTCTGGTGGTGGATCTCCAACAACCGTTGCTAAAGCAAGAACAAGAATAGGACCTAAAGCAGGATTTGGAGCAGATCCAAGAAATGATCTACGTTCAAAAGCATTAATGTTCAATATCCAACCCGCTGGCGCTGAAGGGGGAGAATTTCATATTGGAACTTCTTTCAGACAGATAGGACTTCTTAAAAATCCAAACGACAGTGCTGGTGCTGCATACACTCAAACGAGTGGTAACGCATTACGCAGACTTAAACTTCACCAGAAAACTGCGAACTTTACACAAGGTTCGGTATTAACTGGTGGTACATCAGGTGCAAAAGCACTTGTTGGTGATACAGACTCAGATGAGATTTGGTATCACCAGAACGAAGCTACTTTGTTCACACCATTTCAAGCCGCAGAGGCAGTGACAGACGCTGCTGGTGGTATTGGTATCACAGACTCCGCATCAGGAGTGGGTGGATTTACTAACGGTGGTGCGATAGATCCGTTCAGTGGAGAACTACTATATATTGAGAACAGAGCAAAAGTTGTTCGTTCGGCAGACCAAACGGAAGACATAAAAGTTATCGTAGAAATATAGGGAACTAAAATGACATCACAATTAATTAAAGACACATTTAAGAATACCTATAAGGATGATTACTCTGATAGTGATAACTATTATAAAATCCTATTCAATAATGCTCGATCTTTGCAACAACGCGAACTCAATCAAATGCAAACCATCCTTACCCACGATATTCTTAGTGGTAATCAAGGACTAGGTTATAAAAACGGTATGCCTGCCATTGGTGGTAAGATAACAGTTAATAACAAAACTAATTTTATTAAACTGATTGCCGCTTCTGGTACTGCTATTGATGCTCTTACAAATCCTAGTACAGACTTACTGGGGATAGTATTTACTGAAGCATCGACTGGTGTTAAGGTTAGAGTTGACAAGGTTGATATTGCAACTGGTACTACTAAGGCAACATTGTATGTTACATATGTAGACACTAATAATGCTAGTGGTCTTGCAGATACTGGCGTTGTAATTACTCCTGGCAACGTTCTCACTGGAACAAATGGTACAACACTTACAAGTTTCTCTGGTGGTGGTACAAGCGATCCAACTACTGGATTTGGTACAATAGTCACAATTAATGAAGGTAAGTTTTACCTTGACGGCCACTTTGTACATGCCCGTGAACAAAAATTAACACTCGCACAATACACCGAATCCTATACTGGTACTGTCGGATTTAGAGTCACCGAATCAGTTGTTTCGTCTTCAGATGATAATCAGTTATTTGATAATAGTGGTGCGACTCTTAATACTGCATCACCTGGCGCTGACAGACATAAAATAACTCTGGCACTTATTGACCAAGCAAAGATTGACGTTGGTGATTATTTTATCTCA
>Ga0308013_10001370_pt1 | contig 12034 bp, 10 predicted proteins | sample Neamet181_FD_203131 | JGI IMG/M metagenome (GOLD analysis project Ga0308013, IMG submission 203131) | Marine microbial communities from water near the shore, Antarctic Ocean - #181 | ecosystem: Environmental > Aquatic > Marine > Unclassified | place: Southern Ocean | collected 2014-07-25
TAGTTAAAAAAAAGAAAATATATTTATCTAAAATCTGAATTGGTAAAGCCATCTTTTTAGAAAAAGAAATTGGATTTCTATTAGCATAAACCTTAGGAAGTATTTCACCAAATAATAAGATAATTAGAGTAATAAATCCAACTTCTAAAGCGAAATTAACCCAGTGAGGAACTAATTCAAAATTAAATAAGTTTCCAAATGAAGAAAGCAGAAGCACAATTGATATGTTTATGAAATTGTTTGAGACCAACAGAACAGCCAGTAATCTTCGTGGATTATTTCTTAATGTAGAAATTAATTTTAAAGATCTACTTTTTGAATTAGATGCCTTTTTTATTTCTGTGTTAGAAAGCGAAAAAAAAGCAACTTCTGAACCTGAAATTAAAGCAGAGCTAATGACTAAAAATATGATTAGTAAAATCTTAATTACTAAATCATAAGAGTCAAGCAATAAAATTTCGCTAATTAAACTGATTTGAGTCTCCAATATTTATTCAAGGTTGCTTTAAAAGGGTAAATCATTAGAATTATTTTCATCACTTTCGTCTTTTGTTTGAAGAGATTTATCTTCGCTCAAATTAGGATTAGAGTTTGAATCATTTTTAGTTGATAAAAAATTAAATTCCACAACATGAATCTCTGTTGAATACCTTTGAATGCCATCTTCTGATTGCCACTTTCTAGTTTTAATTTTTCCTTCTACATAAATCTTATCTCCTTTATTAAGATATTTTTCACATACTTCAGCAGCTTTGTTTTTAACAACAACATTATGCCATTCCGTATTCGAAACCTTTTCTCCTGTAGCTTTGTTAGTATAGCTTTCGTTTGTAGCAATGGGGAACCTTCCAATACATCCTCCTCCGTCAAAATGATGCATTTTAACTTCATCTCCTAAATTACCTATTAACATTACTTTGTTTAAAGATCCACTCATTATAAAAAAATTTAATAATCAAATATAATAAAAACCTATCATTACTACTTGAACATTGACAGGAATTTAGACAGTGGCCTTGGAAAAGGATAGGAATTTATATTATCAAAATTTACAGATTTTGATTTAATAATATTGACATTGATAATCCAAAAAGAAATAGTTATTCTCTGATGAGAGAGTTTATGAACAATAGTCTCATTATTAAATAGCTTAATGTTATTTTTAGTTAATGTTATTTTTTGATTAGTTTTCACATATTCCAAAACTTGAGTTAAACCAATTATATTTTCAGTTTCCATTAGAGGAAATTGATATAGATTTTGCCAAATACCCTTTTTTTCTCTTTTTTCGATAATTGTTTCGTTTGAATTATTTACAAAAACTAAATAATTAAAAAATCTATTTGTGGGTTTTTTAATTTTAGATTTAACTGGGAAATCAAATACCTTATCGTTGTTATTGGCATAACATATATTTTGAAAAGTACAATTATAACAATTTGGAACAGCAGGTTTACATATAACAGCTCCAAAATCCATAATAGCTTGATTAAAATCACTTGGATTATTTTTTGAAATTAACTTCATTGTCACCTTTTTAAACTCTTTCAAGGACTTAGCAGTGTTTATAGGTGTACTAATACCTAAAAGTCTTGAAATAAAACGATATACATTTCCATCAACAACTGAAACAACTTCGTTACTTGAAAACGAGCTAATAGCACTAGCTGAGTAATCTCCTATGCCAGGAAGTTTTATTAATTCAGAGTATTTTACAGGAAAGGATCCGTTTAAGTCTCTTGTGACAATTGTTGCGGTTTTATAAAGATTTCGAGCCCTACTGTAATACCCTAAACCTTCCCACATTTTAAGAATATCGTTTTCTGAAACGCTCGAGAGAGCTTCAACATTAGGAAAGTTTTTTATAAACCTTAAATAATAAGGCAAACCTTGTTTAACCTGAGTTTGTTGTAATATTATTTCTGATAACCATATTTTATAGGGGTCTGTTGTCTCTCTCCAAGGTAAATCTCTTTTATTTTCTGAATACCAATAAATAAGATCATTAGAAAATGTAGAGTTAATGCTTTTTAATAAATTTTGATCCAAAATAATTGTGATGTAATAGAGTTAGATAAAAAATGAATTATGAATATAAATTTATATATTTGGCACTCTAAAAAAAGTAAACTTAAATAAAAATAAGAATATGACCAAAGCTGAGATTGTAACAAAAATTTCAAATAACTTAGGATTAGAAAAAAATGAAGTTTTAGCAACAGTTGAAAACTTGATGGATGAAGTAAAAGAATCTTTAAATAAGGGTGAAAATGTTTATTTGAGAGGATTTGGAAGTTTCATTGTTAAAAAAAGAGCTGAAAAAACAGGTCGAAATATTTCAAAAAATACAACGATTAGAATACCAGAACATCATATTCCTGCTTTTAAACCTGCGAAAGTTTTTACTCAAGGTGTAAAAGACAATAACTAATATTTAATAAATAATTTAAAAAAAAAAATTATGCCAAGTGGTAAAAAAAGAAAAAGGCACAAGGTAGCTACCCATAAGCGAAAAAAAAGAAGCCGTGCTAATCGTCACAAAAAGAAATAGTATTCCTATTTCTTAATGAATATTCAGTTCTTTGAAATGAGATTAATTTAGTGTAATTCATCACTAAAGCTTTCTCGATGTATAAATAAAATCCTGTGTGTAATAGTAAAACCATTCATTTTAAAATGAATATAAAAAATCAATATTATGAGTAAAGAAATAATTATTCGTTCGAATTCCTCAGCTGTTGATTTTGCCTTACTAAAAGACGGTAAATTAATTGAACTTCATAAACAAAATGATGGAAACAAATTTAATGTTGGAGATATTTTTCTAGCTAAAACCAAAAAAACAATTTCTGGTTTGAATGCTGCATTTGTAAATGTAGGCTATGAAAAAGACGCATTTCTACATTATCATGACTTAGGTCCTAGAATTCTTTCATTAATTAAGTTCATTAAAGGTGTAAGCGCAGGTAAAATAAAAAAATTTTCACTTGATAAATTTCCTTTTGAAACGGAAATTGACAAAGAAGGCAGTATTTCTGATGTTGTAAGTCCAAACCAACCATTATTAGTTCAAATTATAAAAGAACCTATTTCAACTAAAGGTCCTAGAATAAGCTCTGAACTTTCATTTGCTGGTCGATACCTAGTATTAGTCCCTTTCTCTAATAGAATTTCTATTTCTCAAAAAATAGAAAGTAGAGAAGAAAAAAGTAGACTAAAAAGATTAGTACAAAGTATAAAGCCAAAAGGTTTTGGAGTTATAGTAAGAACTGTAGCTAAAGATCAAAAAGTTGCTGAGCTAGATAAAGACCTACAAAATCTTCACGCTCAATGGATAGAACTTTGTAAAAAAATTCAAGGTTCAGAATCGCCATTAAAACTTCAAAGCGAATTAAACAGATCTTCATCAATTCTAAGAGATATATTTAACGACTCATTTACTGGAATATATGTTAATCAAAAATCCATGTATTCAGAGATTAAGGATTACTTGGATCAGATTGCCCCTAAAAAGCAATCGATTGTAAAACTTCATAAATCTAGTACCCCAATTTTTGAGGAATATGGGATTGAGCGTCAAATTAAAACTGCTTTTGGTAGAACTGTAACAATGAGTAAAGGTGCCTATTTAATTATAGAGCATACTGAAGCTCTTCATGTTATAGATGTTAATAGTGGAAATAGATCAACTAAAGCAAAAAATCAAGAAGAATCCGCTCTTGAAGTTAATATTGTTGCTGCTACAGAAATAGCCAGACAACTAAGGCTTCGAGATATGGGAGGTATTATTGTTATAGACTTTATAGACTTGTCAAGTGCAGAAAATAGGAAAAAACTATTTGATCATTTCACAAATGAAATGAATACTGACAGAGCTAAACATAAAATACTTCCTCCTAGTAAAATTGGATTAATTCAAATGACTCGTCAAAGAGTTAGATCAGAAATGGATATAAAAACAGTAGAATTAAATCCGAACATTAACGGAACTGTTGAAGCTCCAATTGTTTTAATTGATAAAATAAATAATAAACTAGAGAAAATCCTAAACAACAAAAAGTACAGTGACATGAAAATCATTTTACACTTGCATCCTTTTATAGCTGCATATGTAAAAAGCGGGTATCCATCCGTTAGATTAAAATGGTACATGGAACATAAAAGATGGATTAAGATAGTCCCTAGAGACGCATACACCTATTTACATTTTAGATTCTTTAATAAAGAAGGTAGAATCATCAATGCATAAAAAAAGCGGCTTAGGCCGCTTTTTTTATGCTTTAATTTATCCTAATTTACAAGTATGAATAATGGAGATCTTACTATAAAGGAAATAGAAATTAAACTACGATATTATTGCTCTTACCAAGAAAGATGCCATAAAGAAGTTCAAGAGAAATTAAGAACATTTAATGTCATTCCCGACGGAGTCAACCAAATAATTTCAAATTTAATCAGTGAAAATTTTTTAAATGAAAATAGGTTTTCCAAAAGTTACGTAAGAGGAAAATTTAATATTAAGCATTGGGGCAAAATTAGAATAGTTAATGAACTTAAAAAAAGAAACATTTCCAAATACAATATCAATCAAGGCTTGAAAGAAATTGATGAATTAGATTATCAAAACAAGTTTGAAGAAATTTTTAATAAAAAATTATCATCTTTGGAAGGATTAACTCTTATAGTAAAAAAGAAAAAAATACTTTCATATTTAATGTACAGAGGGTGGGAAAGTAGTTTAATTTATCAAAAAATTTATGAAATTTAATTTAAAAATATTAATAATCTCTATAATTTTTATAGGTTGTAAATCAGAAGTGGACCTAATAGTTTATAATGGGAATATTTATACTGTGGATAATGATTTTAAAGTAGCTAATGCCATAGCAATCAAAGACGGTCTGTTTTATGATATTGGAGAAAATGAAATTAAAAACAAGTACCATTCAAAAGAAACAATCAATCTAAATGGAGCCACCGTACTGCCAGGTCTTATTGATGCGCATTGCCACTTTTACGGATTAGGCTTAAATCAACAAGTAATAGACTTAGTAGGAACTCTGTCATTTGATGAGGTAGTCTCAAAGATTAAATTAAATTCAAATATTAACAGTAAGGTTATAAAAGGAAGTGGTTGGGACCAAAATGATTGGGATATTAAAGAGTTTCCTAATAAAAGCAGGCTAGACATGCTTTACCCTAACACTCCGGTAGTTTTAGAAAGAATAGATGGTCACGCCTATTTGGTTAACCAAAAAGCTCTTGATTTAGCTAAAATCACTATTGACACAAAATCTAGTGATGGAACAATTGTAAAAAAAAATGGAAAATTAACAGGAATCTTAATTGATGGCCCGATGGACTTGATTGATAATATTTTACCAGAATTATCTTTGAACGAAAAAAAACAAGCTCTGTTAAATGCTGAAAAAATATGTTTTAAAAACGGACTAACCACTGTTGATGATGCTGGTTTGTCAAAAGAAATAATACTATTAATAGATAGCATTCAAAAAAAGAAAGAATTAAAAATTAGAATTTATGCTATGATTAGTAATTCTAAAAGTAATCTAGATTATTTTCTTCCAAAAGGACCTATTAAAACACCTCAATTAAATGTGAGTTCTGTAAAAATATATGGTGACGGTGCATTAGGTTCTAGAGGAGCAACATTAAAAACTCCTTACCACGATGACCCCAATAATTATGGAAAATTAATTACCAACCCCAGCGAGCTAAAAAACTTAGCTACCAGAATTGCTGAGGCTAATTTTCAAATGAATACACACGCTATTGGAGATTCAACTGTAAAATTATTAATAGACACCTACTCTAAGGTTCTTGAAAATAAAACGGACCCAAGGTGGAGAATTGAACATTCTCAAATTATTGATTTAGAAGACATGAAAGGATTTAATAATAAAATTCTACCCTCAGTTCAACCGACACATGCAACTAGTGATATGTATTGGGCTGAAGATAGAGTTGGGTCGACTAGAATAAAAGGAGCATATGCTTATAAAACCTTATTAAACAAATCAAAAGTCATTGGACTGGGAACAGATTTTCCTGTTGAAAAAGTAAATCCATTTCATACTTTTTATGCAGCTATTTCTAGAAAAGACATGAATGGGTATCCAGAAAATGGGTTTGAAATTGAGAATGCACTTTCAAGACAAGAAACATTAAAAGGAATGACTATTTGGGCTGCTTATTTGAACTTCGAAGAAAATGAAAAAGGCAGTATTGAAAAAGGAAAGTTAGCAGATTTTATTGTAATAGATAGAGACGTAATGAGTGTTAAAATTGATGAGACTTATAAAACCAAAGTTTTAAAAACCTTTGTTTCGGGAGATTTAGTTTATTCGATACAAGAGCCCTAGCAGCACATTTCTTCCTGGCATTGGAACTAAATTTGTTTCAGAATATTCAACATCCAAGATGTTATTTACACTTACAAAAACAGATTTATAAGATAATCTAGAATCTAAAACTGAGTAATTAGACCCATCGGAACGCTGAGCATATTTAAAAACAGTTGAAAAAAAAGTCTTTTTATAATTATAATTAAGCTTAGAAATAAAATGGCTTTTTAAAGAGTTTAATGAATATTTCGAATAGTTTATATTACTAACATAATTGTCATCCTTTAGGTTAGAATATCCTAGACTAAAAGTGTTTACAGAAAGATCGTTACTAAGAAATCTATATCTAAAATCTAATTCAAATCCTGTTGTGTTTAATGAACCTATATTGGTTGCTTTCCATAAATCACTTTCGTTTACTTTAACATAGTCTATTATATTTTTAGACTTTCTTGAGAATAAAGCAGCAGATAAATCAAATTGTGAACCATTGTATTTGAATCCTAATTCAGTAGAAGTAGCCTGCTCAGGATTGAGATTCTCATTTCCAATAGTTGTTCTATCACTATAATATAAATCTGTGTAAGTTGGTATTCTGTAGGTTTTACCAACATTACTATAAAGTTTAAAATCTGAACTTAGATGGTATCCTAAATCAATCCCTGGAAAACTATGAAATGATAAATCTGAAAAATAACTAATAGCTAAACCAGGTGAAATACTTAATTTATCATCAAAAAATTCAAAAGTATGATCCAAAAAAACATTGGCAGTAATTCTATTGTGTTCTCCTAAATTATTACTTGTAATATTAACACTGGACAGGTCTAAACCAAATCCTGTAACACCAAAATTAGAAAAATACGAAGCACTTATTTCAGCTGAAACTTTATTAGTTTTATGAAGATTTCTATAAACAGAGGGATTATCCCTTATATAGATATACATATCTTGACCACGTTTCCAATAAAGTCTAGGTTTAATTATTAAGTTCTCGGATTTTATGACAGTTGAAATACCTAATAAACTTGCCTGAGTTTCTTCGTATTGCTCCGTAGCAGAGGGACTTGCATAAAACCCATTTGCCCCAAATTTACGTTCAGAAAAAGAACTGATTAAATCAATGGGATATTTGTTTATTTTAAAAGAAGTTTTATTAAAATAATTTGTGTTTTTAAAATCTGTATTATGTCTGTATCCATCAGATTTATTAGTAGAAAAACTAAAAATACTTTTAATTTTTTCTTTAAGTATACTAGAGGATAGAGCAAAATTTTTCTGATTGTAAGATCCAAAAGATAATTCGCGAATATTAATGTTTCGTTTTCCTTTTTGTGACTCTATTTCTTTAGTAACAATATTGATAGCTCCATTAAAAGCGTTTTGACCAAAAATTCTAGCAGCAGGACCTTTAATTATTTCGATTCTTTCTATTAAATAAAGTGGAAGAATCATATTAAGTGTGTGATGACCAGTTTGGGCATCATCCATCTTCATGCCATCAATTAAAAGTAAAGTTTGATCAAACCCTCCTCCTCTTATATATAAATCACCTTGAGTTCCTGAAACTCCTCTTTTTCTTATATCAATCCCTACAGTTTGCTGTAATAAATCTGAAACGTTAGATGCAGAACTAATGGCAATTTCTTTAGAGCTAATAATTTTTATTGTTCTAAAATTTTTTGAAAATGGTAAATTTATTTTTGATGAAGAAACAACTACTTCATCTAAAACTTGATTGCTAGTTGTTTGTTGGGAGAATAAAAGTTGTAATGTAAAAAAAAGTAGTGCAAAGATATTTACTTTCATATAATCAACTAAATATTAATGTAATGTACATTATAAAAGTTAAAATTATCTTAATCAATTAAAATAATGACTTTATTTTCTTTCATTTCAACAACACCTGATCCTATATTTAAGTGTGTTTCTTTTGGACTAACTTTAGAAAAAACTTCTGCTAATTTAACTGAGTCACTAAATTCACCTAATATTTTTATAGTACCAGAAATTAAGGTAGAAACTATTGGGGCATGATTATTTAACATCTGGAAATTTCCATCGGTTCCAGGAACCAATACTGAATCAACATCTCCGTTAAATAAGGTCTTTTCTGGACTAACTATTTCTAAATACATGAATTTATTTATTAAGCTTCAGCTAACATTTTCTCACCAGCCTCAATTGCTTCTTCTATAGTTCCTTTAAGATTAAATGCTGTTTCAGGAATGTGATCTAACTCACCATCCATTATCATATTAAATCCTTTAATAGTGTCTTTAATATCTACTAAAACACCAGGAATTCCAGTAAATTGCTCTGCAACATGGAAAGGCTGAGATAGGAATCTTTGAACTTTTCTAGCTCTATATACAGAAAGCTTATCGCCTTCTGAAAGTTCTTCCATTCCTAAAATTGCTATAATATCTTGAAGTTCTTTATATTTCTGTAATAGTTCTTTAACATTCTGAGCACAATTATAGTGATCATCTCCAATAATATCTGGAGATAAAATTCTTGATGTTGAATCTAAAGGATCTACAGCTGGATAAATTCCAAGCTCAGCAATTTTTCTAGATAAAACTGTTGTCGCATCCAAATGGGCAAAAGTAGTTGCTGGCGCGGGATCTGTTAAATCATCTGCAGGTACATATACTGCCTGAACAGATGTAATCGAACCATTTTTAGTAGAAGTAATTCTTTCTTGCATCGCTCCCATTTCAGTTGCTAATGTTGGTTGGTAACCAACTGCTGAAGGCATTCTACCTAAAAGAGCAGATACTTCAGAACCTGCTTGTGTAAATCTAAAAATATTATCAACAAAAAATAAAACGTCTTTACCTTGGCCTTCACCAGCACCATCTCTAAAATATTCAGCTACAGTAAGACCCGAAAGTGCAACTCTAGCTCTAGCTCCAGGGGGTTCATTCATTTGTCCAAATACAAAAGTTGCTTTGGATTCTTTCATGACATTTTTATCAACCTTACTTAAATCCCAGCCTCCTTCTTCCATAGATTTATCAAACTCTTCTCCGTATTTAATAATACCTGATTCTAACATTTCTCTTAAAAGATCATTTCCTTCTCTCGTTCTTTCTCCAACACCTGCAAAAACAGAAAGTCCTCCATGTCCTTTGGCTATGTTGTTAATTAATTCTTGAATTAATACTGTTTTTCCTACACCTGCTCCACCAAAAAGACCAATCTTACCTCCTTTAGCATAAGGCTCAATAAGATCGATAACTTTTATCCCTGTGAATAAAACTTCAGTGGAAGTAGATAATTGGTCGAAATCAGGAGCTTCTCTATGAATTGATAAACCATCATCTCCAGTTTTAGGTAAATCTCCTAAACCATCAATTGCATCACCAATAACATTAAATAACCTTCCATACACATTTTCACCAATAGGCATTTTGATTGGGTGTCCAGTTGCTAATACTTCTGCTCCTCTTTGAAGTCCATCAGTAGAGTCCATTGAAATAGTTCTAACGACATCCTCACCTACGTGAGACTGAACTTCAAGGACTAAAATTGAACCATCTGATTTTTTAATTTCAAGAGAATCATAAATTTTAGGGAGCTTATTAGAAGAAGTGTCAAAAATGACATCAACTACAGGGCCCATTATTTGCGAAACTTTACCAATTGACTTTGACATTGTATGATTTTTAATTTTAAATGTATCTATAATTATTAAAACTGAATTTTAATGTGGCAAATATAAAATTTTATACTTTAAATTCTTTAATTTTTTTTACAAAAAAAGGCGACCTAAGTCGCCTTTTATTAACATTATAATATTGTTGTTTATGGGTTTAATGTAAATCCAACATAGAATTGACTTCCAACCATTCCTGAACCTGGCATTACCATGTACTCAATACCACCAAGATTAGCTCCACCAACTTTAATTCTAGAATCTATTGAAGGAATTTCAAAATTCATAGAAGCATCAAAAGTAGTGTTTGAAGGAATTTTTCCGTCAATAAAACCAGACTGTTCCCATGTATATGAATCGTGATATTTAGCAGTTACATTGAATGAAAAATTCTCAGCTAATTTAGTAGAACCAAAAGTTACAACTGCTCTAGTCTGAGGAGTATTGAATCCTGCCTCATAATCAGAATCAGGATTGTCAAATTTCATTTTATTATAAGAATATGTCATGTTTAAATTAAACAATTCTAAAAGTTCCGTTTCAAGTCCTGCACTAACTCCATAAGTTCTTACAACTTCATCTGTATTAGCGTCATAACTGAAAACTTTATAATCTCCTTGAGATAAAGCATACATTCCCATCATATCAGAAGCAGTACCATAAAGAGGAGTTATTACATTCACAGCTGAAATGAAATTATCCCACTCTGTTACGTAAGCAGTAATATCAAGAGCAGTTTTCTTGCCATTAACTCTATATCCAAAGTCATAAGATTTCACATATTGAGACTCAACATTTCCAAGGTTTCCAGCAGCTACAGGAGCACCAGCTAGAACAGAAGCTAATTTAAAAGAGTTTTGTTGAACATGTTTTCCAGTAACATTAAAACTGTTTCCAGAAGCTCCTCTCAATTTCATGTTAAATCGATCAACATTATCAGGCGAAGAACCCATTAATATAGCAGCACCTGCATCAAGTCCAATATATTGGTCTTGAGCTGATGGATTCTGGAATCCTGTTTGATAAGAAATTCTAATATTTTGATTTTCTGAAAGATTAACAAGAGCACCTATTCTTGGTGTTATGTGACCATCAAAAAATTCACTTTTATCATATCTCATAGATCCGGTAAGTTTAACTGCACCACCCAATACACTTTTTTGAGCTTGAGCATACATACCCATCTCAGTAAATTCGATTGGCGAAGTATAATCAGTAAATAAAGTTCCGTTAGATCTTAATATGTAATCTCTATATGAAGCACCCACTACAATATCTACTCCACTAACTAAATCTTGAAGATTATAATTTGCTTCAAAACTGTTGGATTTTGAAGTATCTAAAATACCAGCTCCTCCTCCAAAAACATCTATTCCTGTTGAAATAGCTGTTTTATAAACACTATTCCAAACACTAGAACCAGGTGTTAGCATGTTTGCATCAGCAGCTTTTCTTCCGGCAGCATGAGCAGCTAATAAATCCCTTCCAGTTAATTGAGGCATTTGATCAAGACTATACCCATAATAAGCGTAATTAGCCAATGTACCAAAACCTACTATAGGGTTAGCATCAACTAAATAAGGTAAAGCTCCAAAATAACCTTGAAAATATTTACCAAAGTATCCATTTAATCCTCCTGGCTGAGCAATTGCCATTACAGCTCCTAAAGCAGATACATCATGAGAATTTCCAGAATCTTCTATAGAAGTATAAAATCTTAAATTTAAGTTTCTGTTATTGTACTCAATTTTATGTTGTTGAAGTCCAAAGTTTTTCAACATATTTCTATTAGTTGCATGAAGCATTGTATTACCAGATCCCATTTTTGAATTCAATATGATTTCTGAGTCCTCGGTTGGTTTATAATGTAAAGCTATATCAGTCTTAAAACTTGAAGCTCTATTATCAACTAAATCTACCTCATTGTATCCACTCATGTTAATTACAGTAGACCCAAAGAAACTTGGATTAATTTGTCCAAAAATAGCACCAAACTGAGCACCTTGAG
>Ga0308013_10001372_pt1 | contig 12028 bp, 14 predicted proteins | sample Neamet181_FD_203131 | JGI IMG/M metagenome (GOLD analysis project Ga0308013, IMG submission 203131) | Marine microbial communities from water near the shore, Antarctic Ocean - #181 | ecosystem: Environmental > Aquatic > Marine > Unclassified | place: Southern Ocean | collected 2014-07-25
TATAACTTTTTTCACGAATAATTATGCTTAAAAAAATACCAAACATACTGACCATTGGTAGAATAATTTTAGTACCCTTTTTTGTGCTAGCATTTTATTTACCAGGATTTTATGGAGATTTGACAGCATTTGTTATTTTTGTAATTGCATCATTTACTGATTTTTTAGATGGAATGCTTGCAAGAATGATGGGAGAAGAGTCTAAATTAGGTGAATTACTTGATCCGATAGCTGATAAAATAATTGTGGCGACAGCATTAATTCTTTTAGTGATGGATGGTACAATTAGACATTATGAAGTAATTGCCGCAATCATAATACTTACTAGAGAAATATTAATTTCAGGATTAAGAGAGTTTTTAGCTAAAGGTCAAATTAAACTTCCAGTTTCAAATTTAGCTAAATTAAAAACTTTTTTACAAATGCTTGCTATAGCACTTCTGCTTACTGGTGAAACAGGCAATAAGATTTTGAACTTTGAGGATTATAATGCACAAACTATTGGTATAATTCTGCTTTGGCTTTCTGCATTTTTAACTTTATATACTGGCTATGAGTATTTAAGAAAAGGTATTGACCATGCAATGTCTGAAGATGGTAAAAATTAAATTATTTATTTCGTTCTAACTAAAACTTGATAACTTTCATTTAAATCAATTATAGTTTCACAAACTTTAAATTTATAATCTGCAATACAAGAAACTGGGGTTACTTCAGCTGCTGATCCTGTTAAAAAACAACCAATAAATGCTGAAAGTTCTTCAGGTTTTATTTTTCTTTCATTAATTTTAATATTTTTAGATTTTGCAATTTCAATTACTGTTCTTCTAGTTATGCCATCTAAAAAAGAATCTGGTATTGGAGTGTGTATCTCTCCATCATTGTCCTTAAAAAAAATATTAGCACCAGTTGCTTCTGCTACATTTCCTTCGTAATCTAACATTAAAGAATCTGTATACCCCTGTTGTTCAGCTTCATGTTTTGATAAAGTATTAATCATATAAAGGCCTGATGCTTTTGTATCCCACGGTATAGTACTCGGTGGTGGTTTTCTCCAATTTGAAATATTCAATCTAATTCCATTAACTTTTAATTTAGGATCAAAATATGACCCCCAGTCCCAAGTTGCTACGGCAACGTGAATTTTTGTTTGTTGAGCGGAGATTGCCATCATCTCACTACCTCTCCAAACCATTGGTCGTACATACCCATCTTTTATTTTTTGAACTGAAATAATTTCTTTGCAAGCGTTATTTATTTCCGACTCCGAATAAGGAATTGTAATTCCCATTCTCTTTGCTGAGTAAAAAAGCCTTGAAGTGTGCTCCTCTAATTTAAAAATCAATCCATCATAAACTCTTTCACCCTCAAAAACGCAACTAGCATAATGAAGTCCGTGGTTTAAAATGTGAATTTTGGCATCAGCCCAATCAACAAGCTCATTATTATACCAGATTTTACCAGATCTTTTATCGTAGGGTATCATATGTGAATTAATTTAATTATTATAAAAATATCGTTGTATCTATAATATGTCAATATAACTTACCTATAATGAAAGAACTTTTATATTTAAAGGATACTCAGTTAAAAGAGTTAATTGAAAGATTGTTTACTAGTTACAGAGAGTCCTTTTCTGACGCGAGAAACGTACTGGATAAATATTCTATAGGAATAGCACACCACAAGGTTCTACATCTACTTTCAATGTATGAAGGAATTACAATTTCAGAAATGCTCAAGAGGTTAAAAATTACAAAACAAAGTCTTAACAGGGTATTAAAGGATCTAATAAAAATGGAAACTATTTTTTTTCAAAAAAATCAGCAAGACTCAAGAATTAAGCATATTTTTTTAAACAAAAAAGGTAAAAAAATATTTGAAGAAATTTTTACCATTCAAAAAAAGAGAATACATAGTGCTTTTTTAAACTCAACTTCAGAGGAAGTTTTGAGTTTTGACAACGTTTTGCAAAAAATAAATAATGAATGAATTTATAGCTCATATTTTAGTGGTTGATGATGATGATGGGATTAGGTCTCTCGTTAAACAATACTTAAATGAAAATAATTTTTTGGTAACCACCTCTAGTGGTGCAGAAAACGCAAAAGAAAAGGTTTCAATTATTAAATTTGATTTAATTGTTTTAGACGTTATGATGACTGGTAAGAGTGGACTGGATTTTATCAAAGAAAATAAAAAAACAATTAATACTCCAATAATTCTTTTAACTGCAAAAGGAGAGTCAAATGATAGAGTTGAGGGACTAGAAATTGGCGCTGATGATTATCTAGCAAAACCTTTTGAACCCAAGGAACTTGTTTTAAGAATTAAAAATATTCTCAATAAAACTATAAAAAAAGATCAAAAAAGAATTATTGAATTTGATAATATAAAAATTGATTTAAATAAATTATTAATACATAAAAATAAAAACGAATTTAAAATTAATGTTACAGAAAAAATTATTTTAGAAAAAATGATTAATAACCCTGGAAAAACGTTTTCAAGAGAAGAAATTGGAAAGTTAATTGACCTAGATAAAGAGAGGTCTATAGATGTTATAATCACAAGGTTGAGAAAAAAAATTGAAGCTGATCCTAAAAATCCTAAATATTTACAAACTCTAAGAGGTGCTGGTTATGTCTTATGGATTGAGTAAATTTATAAAAAATCTGCTACCACGAAAATTGTTTTATAGGGCATTATTAATTGTAGCTGTTCCTATTATTGTCTTGCAAGTAATTATAACCATTGTTTTTTTTGATAGCCTATGGATTAAAACAAACAAAGGAATGACACGAGCACTAGTGGGTGAAATGAAAACTTTTATTACAGCTTATGAAAATGGTAAATATAATAATAATGATTTATCTGGTCTTTTTTCAATCTACCTAGACTTAAATGTTGATTATAAAGAAGAAAAATTTTCAAGAAAGAAACAAAGCAAAAGGTGGTTTAGTCCAATTGACAGAAATTTAAGAAGGGAATTAAAAACAATTTTAGGGTCTCAAAATTATTGGTTTGATACGACAACCTATAAAGAGCTTATTCATATAAACATAAAAAATAATGATGGTTATTTTGAATTCTTTATTCCAAAAGATAGAGTAGCCAGCACTTCTGCAAGAATATTTTTATTGTGGATAACTCTTCCAGCATTACTAATGATAACGATTGCAATAATATTTTTAAAAAATCAAACAAGGCCAATCCTTAATCTAGCAAAAGCTGCTGAGAAATTTGGTAGAGGTGAAAATATTGATGAATATAGACCCTCCGGTGCATTAGAAATAAGAAAGGCTGGTTTTGAATTTGATAAAATGAGAAAGAGAATAATGAGACATTTAAATCAAAGATCTGAAATGCTTTCAGGGATAAGTCATGATTTAAGGACGCCACTGACAAGACTTAAACTTCAGCTGGCTTTAATGAAAGATGAAGGTTTGTCAAAAAAAATGTCCTTAGATATTGATGAGATGGAAAAAATGCTTAATGAATATTTACAATTTACTAGCTCAAACTATCAAGAAAAAAATGAAACATTTAATGTTTCTGGATTAATAGAAAATACTATTATCCAATATGCCAATACTGATATCTCCGTAGAGATAATTCCAAGGATATATATGGAAGGCAGAAAAAATTTAATTAAAAGATCTATAAATAATTTAATTGATAATGCTCTAAAACATGCAAAAAAAATAAATTTAAATTTATCAAAAAAAAATAACAATATATTGATTATAATAGATGATGATGGACCTGGAATTCCAGAGAGTGAGCGTGAAAATGTTTTTAAACCTTTTTATAAAGTAGATAAAAGTAGAGGAGAATCAAGATCAAGTGTGGGTCTCGGTTTGTCTATAACATCAGATGCTATAAAATCACACGGTGGAAATATCATATTAGAAAATTCTCCGTTGAATGGTTTAAGGGTTAAGATTTTTTTGCCCTTATAGGCTTCTTTTGTGATTTAATTTTTTCTAATTTATCAATTTTTTTTTCAAGATTTTCAACTCTATTAATTAAAATATCAGTTTCTTCCTTACTTGTAAGCTTCATTTTAAAAACTATTTCATCTCTCTTTGATCTTAAAATATTTAATATTTCAGTACTTAAATCTTTATAAGAAATAAGGCCCTGCTCAAACAACTTAGATATTTTATCAATTACAAATTTTGATTTTGTCATATATTCGTTTATATTATTAATATACTTTATAAATAGTTTTTTAAAAATGTTTACTAATAACTTTGACCCAGTTGCTTTTCAAATTTTTTCACTAGAAATAAGATGGTATTCATTGGCTTATATTGCTGGGATTTCATTGGGATGGTTATACTGTAAAAAAAAATTAATCGAAGATCACAATGTACTAGTTATTTTTGATGATTACATCACTTACTTGATTGTAGGAATAATTCTAGGTGGACGCATAGGTTATGCATTATTTTATAATCTAGGGTATTACCTTACAAACCCCATTGAAATTTTAATGGTTTGGAATGGAGGGATGTCTTTTCATGGTGGTGTAATAGGCGTTATTGTTGCTTCTAAGTTATTTTCACATAAATATAAAACTAATCAATTTATTTTTTTAGATTTGGTAGCCATATCAGCCCCTATTGGTATTTTTTTTGGAAGAATTGCAAACTTTATAAACTCAGAACTTTATGGAAGGGCAACAGATGTTCCTTGGTCTGTACAATTTATGTTTATAGATAATATTAAAAGACATCCATCTCAACTTTATGAGGCTTTTTTAGAAGGTGTCGTGTTATTTTTTATATTGGGTTATTTCTTTAAAAAAAATTATCTAAAAAAACCTGGTCAAATTTCAGGTTTATTTTTAATCTTTTACTCATTATTTAGGTTTATTGCCGAATACTTCAGGTTTCCTGATCCACAAATAGGGTATTTAATTTTGAATTTAACATTGGGTCAATTAATAAGTGCTGCATTTTTATTGTTGGGCATCCTTCTATTCTTTATAAAAAAAAATGATAATTAAAAAAGATTGCTTATTAAGTTTAGATAAATTTATAGATGAATCTCTTTATAACAAAAAACTTGGTTATTATATGAAGGGCAACCCATTTGGAGTAAAAGGTGACTTCATTACCTCACCTAATATTTCGATATTATTTTCAGAAATGATTGCAGTTTGGGTAATTTCTTTTTGGGAAAGTCTAAAATGCCCAAAACAATTTAACCTAATTGAGTTGGGTGCTGGCAATGGAGAAATGATGACTATAATGATGAGTACATTTAAGAAATTTCCTCAGTTTAAAAGATGTTGTAATATAAAAATCTTAGAAAAAAGTGCTTATCTTAAAAAAATACAAAAAAAAAAAATTAAAAGTAGAAAAATTGAATGGCTAAATGATGTAAAAAATTTAGATAATTTACCCTGTATTTTTATCGCCAATGAATTTTTTGATGCCTTGCCAATTAAACAATTTATAAAAAAAAAAGGTAAGTGGTATGAAAGGTATATTAAATTTAATGAAAAAATAAAATTAGAATATTTAGATATTCTATTTGATATAAAAAAACTTGAAGAAGAAATAAAATTTAAGATATCTTCAAAACAAAATTTTATAGAATATTCTCCTCTAGCTTTAGAATACTTAAAGGATATAACAAATAAGATTAATCTTAATACTGGTGGAATTTTGATAATAGATTATGGCTACCTTGATAAAGAGATGAGAAACACTATTCAAGCAGTTTCTAAACACAAATATGCCGATATCCTTAATAATTTTAGAAATTCAGATATAACATATAACTTAAGTTTTAATCTGATTTCTCAAATTATAAAAAAATTAGGTTCATTTTTCCAAACAACAACAACTCAAAAAAAGTTTCTAACTAAACTAGGAATACTCAAAAGAGCTGAAATACTGTCTAGAAATATGCTGTTTAGCAAAAAAGCTGACATGTACTTTAGGATTAAAAGATTAATTGATGAGAAGCAAATGGGAAATTTGTTTAAAGTAACACTTATAACAAATAAAAAATGTAAATTTAAATTAGGATTTTGAATTGATTAAATCAAAAAAACTATCAAGATTTAGAGAGATAGAGCACTCTTTCTTTAGCAGGTTGGGTGGTAAATCTGATGGTGTTTATAAAAGCTTAAACTGTGGAGCTGGTTCTTTTGATAATAAAAAAAACATATCAAAGAATCTAGCTTTTGTAGAAAAAAAAATTAAATCTGGTTTGGGTAAAATAATTTTATTAAACCAAATTCACAGTAACAAATTTTATTACATAGACAAAACATCAAATCTTAATCTTAAAAAATTTACTGGGGATGCTTTAATTACAAGCAAACCAAATACACCTATTGCTGTTTTAACTGCAGATTGTGCACCAATATTGTTGTTTGATAAAAAACATAAAATCATTGCAGCAATTCATGCTGGTTGGAAAGGTGCACTTAAGGGGATTGTAAAAAAGGTCATAAAATTTATGATCAAGAAGGGTTCGTCTGCTAATGATATCACCGCTGTTATTGGGCCATGTATCTCATTAAAAAATTATGAAGTAAAACAAGACTTTATTAAAAAATTTATAAAAAAAGACCCAAAAACTAAAGTTTTTTTTAAAAAAATAAGAAATAAAAGCTACTTCAACTTAAATAAATATATTACCTACCAATTAAAGAGCCTATATATAAAAAAAATTGAAGTTATCAATAAAGATACTTTTGATATAAAAAACAATTTTTTTAGTGCCAGAAGATCTTTAAGTCGCAATGAGAATGATTATGGTAGAAATATTTCTATAATTATGATTAATTAATGTTATCACATGAAATTACTAACTGGAAATAGCAATAAACCTTTGAGTAAAAATATTGGAAAATATTTAAAAAACAAGCTAGTGAATTCTAGTATTAAAAAATTTTCAGATGGCGAAATTTATATAGAGATTAATGAAAATATTAGGGGCAATAGTATCTTTATAATTCAATCAATTTCTTCACCTGCAAATGATAATTTAATGGAATTACTACTTTGTATTGATGCTTTGAAGAGATCATCAGCAAAAAACATAACAGCTGTTATTCCTTACTTTGGATACGCGAGACAAGATCGGAAGGTAGTACCTCGAACTTCCATATCTGCAAAACTTGTTTCGAATTTAATTACCAAAGCTGGTGCAGATAGAGTTGTTACTGTCGACTTACACGCTGGACAAATTCAAGGTTTTTTTGACATACCTGTAGATAATTTATTTGCTACCCCTATTTTTGCTAGACATGCAAAAAAAAATATTAAAAGTAAAAATATAATTTGTGTAGCTCCAGATGTTGGAGGAACAGAAAGAGCAAGAGCTCTTGGAAAAATTTTAAACGTTGATCTTGCTATTGTTGATAAAAGAAGACCTAAACCTGGTCTATCAAAGGTTATGAATGTGATTGGAAATGTTAGAGATAAAACATGTATTATAGTAGACGATATAATAGATTCTGGTGGAACCATAGTAAATGCAGCCAAAGCATTAAAAAGTAGAGGTGCAAAAGATGTGTATGTTTATATTACTCACGGTGTACTAAGTGGTGAGGCTGTTGATAAAATTAAAAAATCAGTTATCAAAAATTTAGTGATAACTGATACTATTGATAATCATGATAAAATTAAAAATGTGAAAAATATTGAAGTTTTACCAATTTCAAGCCTTATGGGTGAAGCTATTAAAAGAATTTCAAATTCAACTTCTGTATCTGACTTATTTAAATAATTATCTTGAGTTATTAGTTAAGTTACGTTAAAAGCCATGTTTTTATGAATTCACTTGATGCAAATACTAGAAATACTAAATCTAAAGGAGATATAAGATCGCTTAGATTAAATGGTAATGTTCCAGGAATTATTTATGGAGGTGTCAACCAAAATGAAAAAGTTTCAGTTTCAAAAAAAACCCTTAAATATTTAATAGATAAAGAAAACTTTTTATCGAATATTATTACTCTTAACTTAGATGGTAAGCCACAAAACGTATTACCGAGAGAAATTACATATAATGTTATATCAGATGAACCAATTCACATTGATTTTTTGAGAGTAGTGCCAGGAGTAAAAATTAGAATAGAAGTACCAGTTCAATTTATTAATCATGAAAAATCTCCAGGTTTAAAAAGAGGTGGAGTTTTAAACATAGTTAGAAGAAAAATAGAACTAAAATGTCCTAGTGAAAAAATTCCAGAATCAATCACAATAGATCTCGATGGAATAGAGATTGGTGAAAGTTTTAAAATATCTTCGATTAAATTAGAAGAAGGTGTTACACCTACAATCATAGGCAGAGATTTTGTGATAGCAACATTAGCGGCTCCTACAGTTATGAAAGAGCCAGAAAAACCAGCAGAAGTAGCTGAAGGTGAGGATGCTGCAGCAGCAGATGGTAAAGATGTGGCACCAGCAGCAGATGGGGATAAAAAAGAAGGTGAAGACAAAAAATCTCCTGAAGAAAAAAAATAATCAATTTATTAAAGTGAAGATTCTTCGAAACACATTTTAAAAAAATTATGCTTCTTTTTGTAGGTTTAGGAAATCCAACCCCTGATAGTGAAAACAATAGACATAATATTGGCTTTAAACTGATTGATGCACTTAATAAAAAATTTGGGTTATCAAAACAAAAGCCTAAATTTAAAGGATTACTAACAACTGGAAATATTGAAGATAAAAAAGTTTATGCAATAAAGCCTCTAACTTTCATGAATAACTCTGGAATTTGCATAAGAGAATTAATTGAGTATTTTAAGATAGATTCTGAAGATGTAATAGTATTCCACGATGATCTAGATATTGAATTTGGAAAAATAAAATCAAAATTTTCTGGCTCAAGTGCTGGACACAATGGAATTGAGTCAATTGATAAGTTTATTGGAAAAGACTACTCTAGAGTGAGAATAGGAATTGGCAGACCCAAAACTAGGGCAGATGTTTCAGATCATGTTTTAAAAGACTTTGATGAAGAAGAAATTATACAGTTAGAAAAAATCACAAATAATATCATCAATTCAATATCTTTACTGGTTGATAAAAAATTAGATCTATTCTCAAGTACAGTAAACAATAAATAAATGAGTTTTAAGTGTGGAATAGTTGGCTTACCTAATGTTGGAAAATCAACTTTATTTAATGCACTTACAAATTCTAGTAAAGCCCAGGCAGCTAACTTTCCTTTTTGTACAATAGAACCTAATATTGGAGTTGTTCCTGTTCCAGATGAAAGATTAGATAAATTAGTGACAATATCAAAATCAAAAAAAAAGATAAATACAACTATAGAGTTTGTTGACATAGCTGGCCTAGTAAAAGGTGCTTCAAAAGGTGAAGGTTTAGGAAATAAATTTTTATCTCATATAAGGGAGGTAGATGCGATAGTTCATATGATTAGATGCTTTGATTCTGATGATATTCAAAACGTTAACTCTACCGTAGATCCAGTAAGAGATTTAGAAATTATTGAAACAGAAATGATGCTTGCAGATTTAGAATCTATTCAAAAAAGATTAGAAAAAAATAATAAGAAAAATGTTGATGAAGATCAGCTAGAAATATTAGAAATAGCATCAGATTGTATTAATAATTCTAAAGATATCAAAGTTCTTCATGATCAATTTGAAAAAAAACTAATAAATCAAAGTGGCTTACTTTCCCTAAAGCCTAAAATTTTTGTATGTAATGTGGATGAAGCAAGTGTCCAATGTGGCAATCAATACACGGAGGATTTTATTAAAAAATTTAGTGAAGAAAATACACTAATAGTTTCAGCAGATATTGAAAATCAAATAAACCAATTAGAAAATGAAGAAAAACAAAACTATATGGAAATGATTGGATTGAAAAGAACTGGTTTAAATATGCTAATTCAAAAAGGTTATAATGTCTTAGAATTAGATACTTATTTTACATCTGGTCCTGAAGAAACTAGAGCATGGACTATTCCAAAAAATTGTACCGCTCCAAAAGCTGCAGGCGAAATACATACTGATTTTGAAAAAGGGTTTATAAGAGCTGAAACAATAGCTTATGATGATTTTATAACTAATGATGGTTGGAATAATTCAAAAACGAATGGTAAAATGAGACTTGAAGGAAAAGATTATATTGTTAAAGACGGTGATATTTTAAACTTCAGATTCAATACGTGACCAAATTTTCTTCATACTAAAATAAACTAATATAGTTAAAATTATCAAATACAAAATCGCTTTAAAACCCATTTTATGTCTTGCTTCTAAATGAGGTTCTGCAGTCCACATTAAAAAAGTTGTTACATCTTTGGCCATTTGCTCTTTTGATGCAATTGTTCCATCGCTGTACTCAACTAAGTCATCTTGTAGCGGTTCTGACATCTTAATATTATTTCCATACATATATTTATTGTAATAAACACCATCATCAAGAATTACTCCACTAGGCGGATCTTCATATCCTAAAAGTACTGAATAAATATAGTCTACTCCACCACTTCTGGCTTTTGCTAGTACTGACATATCGGGCGGATAAGCTCCACCGTTTGCTGCTTGTGCTGCTTTTACATTTGCAAAAGGCATCACAAACTTGTCTGATAACTTTGCAGGTCTTGTAAACATCTCTCCATCACTATTGGGTCCATCAGTAACTTCAAAATTTGCTGCTATAGCTTTTGCTTGATCTTCTGAAAATTCTGGCCCTCCTGGTTCAAATAAGTTTCTATAACTAACGTATTTCATTGAGTGACATGAGGCACAAACTTCTGTGTAAACCTGATAGCCTCTTTGCAATGATCCTCTATCAAATTTTCCAAATAAGCCTTTGAAACTCCAGTCTGTTTTTAAAAGCTCTACTTTTTCCACAGCATTAACTTGGTTAATTCCAACTATTAATAAAATTATTAGGTATGATATTTTAAAAATATTTTTCACTAGTTTAATCTAGGCTTTCTTTTTTTTTTACAATTGCAGCATTTGGAAAACCACCAAGAACAGGTTCTGTAATGCTCAAAGGTAAGGGTATAGTTTTTTCTTTAAATCCAAGAATTGGAAGAATCATTAAAAAGTGTATAAAATAATAAGCTGTGGCAACTCTTGCAATCAATAAATAAAGGCCTTCTGCTGGCATTGCCCCAACATAGCCAAGTATTAATACATCAGCTAACAATATCCAATAGAACTGCTTATAAAGTGGCCTAAATACAGCCGATCTAATTTTTGAAGTGTCCAGCCATGGAAGTGCTGCTAAAATTAAAATTGCAGATAACATTGCAACTACACCCATTAATTTGTCAGGAACTGATCTTAAAATTGCATAAAAAGGTAGCAGGTACCATTCAGGCACTATGTGAGCTGGTGTAACCATTGGATTTGCTTCAATATAATTATCAGCATGCCCTAAAATATTTGGTGAATAAAATACAAAGAAAGCAAATACAATCATAAACATTAATAAAGCAAAACCATCCTTAATAACAATGTAGGGATGAAATGGTACTGTGTCTTTTGAAGGTTTTTTTACATCAATTCCTACTGGATTATTATTTCCAGGTATATGTAAGGCCCAAATATGTAAAACTACTAATCCTAAAATCAAGAATGGAATTAAATAGTGAAGCGTAAAAAATCTAGTCAAAGTTGGGTTATCTACTGAATAACCTCCCCACAACCAATTTACTATTCCCTCACCCACTAAAGGTATGGCGCTAAAAAGATTCGTAATAACTGTTGCTCCCCAAAAACTCATCTGACCCCATGGAAGAACGTAACCCATAAATGCAGCCGCCATCATTAAAAGGTAAATAATTATTCCAATAATCCAAATTATTTCTCTTGGAGATTTATAAGACCCATAAAACAACGATCTGAAAATGTGAATGTATACTGCTAGAAAAAACATCGATGCACCATTTGCATGGATATATCTTATAAGCCATCCATAATTAACATCTCTCATGATGTGCTCAACACTTTCAAAAGCCAAGTCAGCATGAGCAATATAATGCATTGCCAGTGTTAAGCCAGTAA
>Ga0308013_10001377_pt1 | contig 11969 bp, 11 predicted proteins | sample Neamet181_FD_203131 | JGI IMG/M metagenome (GOLD analysis project Ga0308013, IMG submission 203131) | Marine microbial communities from water near the shore, Antarctic Ocean - #181 | ecosystem: Environmental > Aquatic > Marine > Unclassified | place: Southern Ocean | collected 2014-07-25
TACCAATAATCGGGTTATCAGGGTTTGTATTTATGTCAAGAACAGGAGCAAAATTCATATGAATCCCTAACCTTTTCATTTGTTTTCCGATATGTTTTCCAATATTATAAATTAAGACATCATCATTAATAGCTCCAAGTGTCATATTCCAAGGAAAGGATAAAACATTTTTGAGTCTCATTGCAACTCCCCACTCAGCATCCATAGAGATTAGTAGTGGTATTTTTGATTTAGATTGAAAAATATTACTCCATTCAATTTGAGAATCAGGAGTACCTTTTGAAAAAATAATACCCCCTATTTTATTTTTCTCAACTAATTCTAATGCATTCTTTAAATGTGAAGAATCCCTATTACTAAAAACCATAGGAATAAAAAGTTGTCCAATTTTTTCTTTTAAAGTAATTGAGTTGTAGATACTGTCTACCCACTTTTTTTGTAATAAATAGTCTTGTGACAAAAGAGGGTCAGGTTGCTGAGAGTTGGTTTTTAAAACACAAAACAGTATAATTATTAAACTATAAAAATATTTCATTTTTTACTTAATAAAACGAGAATGCCAACTATCTTTCATTGGGATTTCCCACTCAGATTTATATCCAGCTAAATCATTAACTAAATTATTAAAAACAATTGTATTAGCATTTACAGAGCCCTTTTTTGCCATATCCTTGAAATCATTTAAACTTTTATAAGTTAAATATTCACCTTGCTTAAATGTTACATTCATTTTATCAAGTAAAATAATATTATATAGTTTTTCTAAAGATTGAATAAAATGAACTGAGGAATCAATTGAACAACCAGAGGCTAAATTAAAATCAGTTTCTAAGCCAATTACAATAAATCTATTATAAGGAATATCTACTGAGGCTAAAAGTGAGGAATTATGAGCAGTCCATTGGTCCATGAAATCGTCACATAATTTTTTAATTTCTAAAACTTCTTTATCAGATAGTTTTCTGCTTGCCGGATAAATCCATATCCTCGCATTATCTGAAAGTTTATTAAAAGGTGTTTTCATTTTATAGATCTTCAGCTTCAGCTATTAGTTCTGCAATGTCTTTAACGGGTATAGAATCTTCTTTTCCTTTATTCTTTATACCATCAGTCATCATTGTATTACAAAAAGGACAGCCAGCAGCAATTATATCAGGTTTTACATCAATAGCTTGTTCTGTTCTTTCAATATTAATGTCTTTATCTCCCTTTTCTGGTTCTTTAAACATTTGAGCGCCTCCAGCACCACAACATAACCCTTTAGATTTACAGCTTTTCATTTCAACTAGCTCTGCATCTAATTTCTTTATTAAATCTCTTGGGGCCTCATAAACTTTGTTTGCCCTTCCTAAATAACAAGGATCATGGAATGTAATACGTTTACCTTTGAAACTTCCTCCTTGAAGTGTCATCTTTCCATCATCAAGTAATTTTTTGAGAAACTGGGTGTGATGTTCTACTTGATAATCTCCACCTAATTCTGGATATTCGTTTTTAAGAGTATTAAAACAATGAGGACAAGTTGTAACTATTTTTGTGACATCATAAGCATTCATAACCTCAATATTAGCAATGGCTTGCATTTGAAATAAAAATTCATTACCCGATCGTTTTGCTGGATCACCAGTGCAACTTTCTTCAGCGCCAAGAACAGCATATGAAATACCTGAATTATTTAATATTTTAACAAACGCCTTCGTTATTTTTTTTGCTCTTTCATCAAAACTTCCTGCACAGCCAACCCAAAAAAGAACATCGGGCTTTTTACCCTCTGCAGTCATGGAAGCTAAAGTTGGAATTTGCATGTCTTAATTATTATAATTTGTTGTCATCAAAAACTTCAATTGTAACTTTTTTTTCAATCAAATCAGTAAATTTACCATTATAACGAGTAGCCTTTACAAGGTGATTGTCAACCCAGTGATAATTACCTCCTCTTGGCTTACCCATAAGAAGACTGTGATATTTAAATCCATTTTTCTTTAACCAATCAGATGTGACTAATCTGTGAGACTCTACTCTAGAAGTAAAAAAACAAATAAGATGCCCTTGATCATACCAGTTATTTAGTGTTAGCAAAGCATCTGGATAAACTTCAGCATCAGCCATTCTTTCAGGCTCCTCGTTCGGAATATCATCACAAATAGTTCCATCGATATCAATCAAATAGTTTTTTACTCCATCTGGTAAAACAGGACTAACAATTTCACCATCCTCTACTTTTTTGTGTAAATAATTTTCAGCTTCTTCTCTTTCCATAATATTTTATTAATTTAATCTTCATTTGCCCACAACAATCTATCCTGATTATTAAAGGGCCAGGGAGCTCCGTTATTTTCAATATTACCCATCATTTTATTTAAATCTCCAGGTGCTGAAGATTTTTCCATCACTAAGTATTGACGCATATCCATAATAATAGATAAAGGATCAATCCCAATGGGACAAGCTTCGACACATGCATTACATGATGTACAAGCCCAAAGCTCCTCTGAGGTAATGTAATCATTAAGCAATTCTTTTCCGTCTGGCAGCAATTTATCTTTATTTTTTCTAAAATTATCACCGACCTCTACTAATCGATCTCTTGTATCCATCATAATTTTTCTTGGTGATAATTTTTTTCCAGTTTGATTAGCTGGACATTCGCTTGTACATCTTCCACACTCAGTACAAGTATATGCATTAAGTAATTGAACCCAATTCATGTCTGTCACATCAGAAACTCCAAACTTTTCTGGAGTTGATTCAGAGGGTTCAACTGAAAAGGGATCACTATTTGGATCCATCATTAACTTGACTTCTTTTGTGACATTAGAATTGTTCTTAAATCTTCCTTTTGAATCAAGATTAGCATAAAAAGTATTTGGAAATGCAAGTAGAATATGTAAGTGTTTCGAATAATACAGATAGTTTGCAAAAATCAATATTCCTATTATATGTAACCACCAAAAAGTACGCTCTAAAACTATTAAACTTGACTGAGATAAGCTATCATATAAAGGATGTAGATATATTGAAATCGGATATGCCCCTGCTTTAATATAATTAATAGTATTCAATTCTTGCAATAGGCCATCAGTTGCATTCATTGATAAAAACAAAAACATTAAAACAATCTCAAAATAAAGAATAAAATCAGCATCATTTTTAGGCCAACCCTTCATTTCAGGATTCATAAATCTTTTTAACTTAATTATATTTCTTCTTATCCAAAAAATAACAACTGATATAATTACTAAAAAGGCTAATATTTCAAATGTGCCTATCATAATATTATAAAGTCCTCCTAAATAAGGAGCAAAAACTCTATGAGTTCCTAGTAAACCATCTACTATTATTTCAAGCAATTCTATATTGATAAGAATAAAACCTACATATACTACAATATGTAAAATTCCAGATACGGGTCTATGTACCATCTTAGATTGTCCAAGAGCCAGAAGGGCCATGTTTATCCATCTTTCCTTCTTACGATCATTTCTATTAATATCTTTTCCTAGTCTAATATTATTAAATACTTTTTTTATGTTAGTAACAAAAAGACCTACTCCAATTGAAAAAACAATAAAAAATAAAAAGTTGGGTATAAATTCCATATTAAAAGAAGTCAATTATTTATTTTTCAGACTTTTCTTTCTTTCCGAAAATTGAAAATTGAACATATCGTTTTGGGTTTTGTTTTAAATCAGTCAGAAGGTCCTCTAAAGCACCCGCAGCATTGTCTAATCTTTCATAAATATTATCATTTTTTAAGAATTTACCAGCTGATCCTTCTCCTGCTTTTAATGATGTTAGTAATTGATTAATATTGTTAGCTGCAATTTCATATTGCTTAACAGTATATGAAAATTTAATTGCAGAGAGAGAATCAGTTATTGTTGACAAGTTATCTGAAGTATTAGATAAATTATCCATGGTATTAGAGAAATTATCTTGATTTGAGACTAAAAGATTCGATAGAACAACAGATGCATTATTTATATTCTCAAGGGAGATGCTAAGGTTTTCTAGAGTCTTTTTTAAATTGTTTTGAGTATTTTCATTTAAAACATTACTAACGCCTATGAAAAGTGAGTCGACACTAGTTAAAGTACTTTCGATTTTCTCTTGCAAAGGTGCAATTTGACGATTAACAAGCTCTGTAAAACCAGGTTTTATTAACGATTTTAATGTGTCACCTGATATAACAAACTTACTACTATCAAATCTTGGTTTAATTGATATCGCTTTCCCTCCAATAAGTCCAGTTTCATATAATATTGCTTCACTAGATTTGGAGAAATTAATATCACCACGGATGTTCATCGTAATTAATATTTTTGTTGTTCCTGGAAGAAAATCAGCTTGAATTACAGAGCCAATTGACAATCCATTCAATGTAATTTTGGCTCCAGGAATTAAACCTTCAATCTCTGGATAAACAGTATAAATTATCTTTTGGGTTTTTAATAAAGATTGTCCTTTGAGAAAATTATAACCAAAAACAAACAATAAAAGACCAATCGAAACTAATAAAAAGGACTTTATTTCTTTGGAATATTTCATCATAACACAAAAATAGTTAAATTAAATTAAATTGTGATTTAATATTTTATTCATTTTTTTTTGCTTCATTGATAGATATTTTATTTCCATTAGAAAATGCAACAATAAATGCAGATTTAAAACCATTCTCAATGGCATAATTTAAATCTTTTTGAGCATTTATATATTCCTTGGAATTTCCATAATAATACCTATACATAAAACCATTTTTAAGTCTTTCTACTGACTTTAGACCCTTGAAATTAAAGGATGAAGTTGTTATTTTATTTTTACTTGCAGATATTTGAACCTTATATGAAATTAGACCTTTAGTTGTATTTTGATTAGATTTTGATTCATTATTGTTGTCATAAACATTTATCTCTTCGATAGATTTATTTATATTATTCTTGTAGTCAATTATAGCTTTTGAAATAGCTTTAGCAATTGAATTTTGACCCTTGTATGAGTTTAAAAACGCACCTTCATTTTTATTTGTTAAAAAACCGGTTTCTATCAATACACTGGGCATGTAAGTATTTCTTAGCACTAAAAAACCTGCTTGTTTAACTGTTCTATCTTTTCTTTTAAGAATAGTTACAAAACTATTTTGAATTGAAGTTGCAGCCAAAATACTTTGTTCTAAGTACTCTTCTTGCATTAATAAAAGACTAATTACTGATTCTGGACTATTAGGGTCAAATCCATCGTATTTTTTTTCATAATTATCCTCCATAAATATTACAGAATTTTCTTTTTGTGCAATTCTAAAGTTTCGATCATTTTCATGTAATCCTAAAACAAAAGTTCCTGCACCAAATGCTTTAGAAGATGTAAAAGCATCACAATGAACAGAAATGAACAAATCTGCATCAGCATCATTAGCAATCTTGGCGCGGTTACTCAGTTCAATATACTCATCTTTTTTTCGGGTATATATGACCCGAATCTGTTTATCCTTAGAGAGCAATCTTCCAATTTCGAGAGTAATTGTTAGTGCTATTTGTTTTTCTAAATAACCATTACCATTATTACCAATATCACGACCCCCATGACCAGCATCAAGAACAACAATAAATTCTTTGGATGAACTTGAAAAATGATTAGATTGAATTAACCAAGGAAAAATTATAACTAATAATAAATTTAAATATGAGGTTTTCATTTCATTAACTTTACTTTATCAATAGAACTATAAAAATATCCTTAATTTTGAATAAATAACTTGTACACAAATTTAAGAGGTTTCATCTTGCGGTCAAATTTTAGTTATACATCTTCATTGTTCATATTTTTATGGAGCTCAGCCTTCTACGGACAAATTGACTCTTTAAAGTTAAACAATATTAAAGATCAAAACACCAAAATTATTGATAGTACTGATATTAAAACTCCACTGCTTCTTGACTTGATTACTTACAATGCTGAGGATTACGTTAGAATTAATAGAAAAGAAAATAAGTTATATCTCTATAATAAAGCTGAGTTATATTATGGAGATATAACTCTTCGGTCTGGAATAATAATTCTTGACTATAAGGAAAAAGAAGTCTATGCAGGACGAATTCCAGATACAAGTGGAACTCTTGTTCAATATCCTTTTTTTAAGCAAGGTGGTAATGAAATAAATCCAGATTCAATTAGATATAATTTTGATACTCAAAAAGCACTAATATGGAATTCAAAAACTGATCAAGGTGGAATGAATGTTTACTCAAACTATACAAAAAAACAAAATGATTCGGTTTACTACATTAAAGATGCCAAAGTAACTACCGGAGGAGAGATAGATGATGCTGATTATTATTTTAGAGTAAGAAAAGGTAAGCTTGTTCCTGGAGGAAAGATAGTAACAGGATTCACTAACATGTACATTGCAGATGTTCCAACTCCAGTAATGCTTCCATTTGCATACTTTCCTACAACTCAAAATCAGACATCAGGATTTATTTTTCCTTCTATTGGAGAAAATAATAATCGAGGCTACGCAATTCAAAATGGAGGGTATTATTTCAATATATCTGATTATTTTAACCTTGCTTTAATTGGGGATTATTATACAAATGGTAGTTATGGCTTTAGAGCAGACACTCAATATAAAAGAATGTATAACTATAATGGAGATTTAAGTTTTAGATATGAAAATTTAGTAAGTGGTGAAAGGGGATTATCCGGTTACTCCAAATCTACTGTATTTAACTTCAGGTGGTCTCATAGTAAAGATGCTAAAGCATCTCCCTATTCAACATTTTCAGCTTCTGTAAATTTCGGAAGTAGTGATTACTATCAACAATCTGTTAATCAATTGAATAACCCTAATTTCCTAAACAATAATTTAAGTTCCTCTATTTCGTATTCAAAAACATTTACTGGCTCACCAAGAGTTAATATTTCACTCACTTCGGCTATGTCACAAAATTCTCAAACTAAAAGTGTAAATTTAACACTGCCTACTTTGCAAGCTAATATGGAAAGAGTATTTCCCTTTGCACCCAAGGAAGGCGGAAAAAAGGGAATATTACAAAACATAAATTTTCAATATACTTCTAGGGCTGAAAATAGAATAATTACTACTGAAGAAAATTTATTCAAATCTGATATGTTTAAGGATGCTAGATCAGGAATTGTTCATAATATTCCAATAAGTACAAATTTTAAATTATTAAAAAACTTAAGTGTTTCTCTTGGAAGTTCATATCAGGAGGTATGGACTCCTCAAACAATTAAATATAATAATTATAACGAAGATTTAGAACTAGCAGTTAAGGATACCGTTAGAAAGTTTGATGCTTTTAGGACATACAATCTAAATTCTAGTATCGGGACCACAATCTACGGAACTTTTAATTTTGGTGAGGATAAAAAAATTCAATCAATAAGACATACAATAAGACCTTCAATTTCATACAGCTATAATCCAAGTTTTGAAGATCAATACTACGACAAGTATATAATAGATGCTGATGGAAATACGGCTTCCTATACTAGGTTTGAAGGTGGCTTATTTGGAGCTCCTGGTAATGCTTTTTCTAGTAATATTGGAATAACAGTAAATAATTCTTTTGAAGCAAAAATAACAGATAAAGATTCAACAAAAACAGATCCAAAAAAAATAAAAATTCTTAATAATCTTAATTTTTCAACCAGTTATAATGTTGCTGCTGATTCTTTAAATTGGTCTCCAGTTAGAATGTCAACTGGATTTGCAGCTCTTAATAATAAATTAAATATGAATCTAGGAGCTACATTTGATCCATATGCTTTGGATGAAAATAAAAGAAGATATGGAGATTTTAATTTTAAAACAGGAGGTTCATTGTTAAGAATGACTAGTGCTAACATAAATATGAATTACTCAATTTCTAATAAAGACTTTAATAGAAATAAAAAGGATTCTGAGAATGATAAAGAAGAAGGAAATGATAAAGAAACAGCTTCTAGTGGAGGAAGAAACGATGGCTTGTTTGGAAGAGCAGTTAAATTAGATGGAAAAAGAGTTAATCAATTTAAAGAGATTCAATCAGAAAGTAAATATCCTTTATATAAATCAAAAATACCATGGGATCTTAAAGTTGCATGGTCCTTTACATACAGTAATCGAAAGCAAGAACGAGAGATATCAAATAATTCATTAATGTTTAGCTCAAATGTTACATTAACCCCAAAATGGCAGGTCTCAGCATCCTCTGGATATGATTTTAAAGGTAAAGGATTCACATATACTTCTCTTGGTTTTGATAGAGATCTAAATAGCTGGAGAATGAGTTTTGATTGGGTTCCGTTTTCTAATAGAGCATCCTGGAACTTTTTCATTGGCATAAAGTCTGGCTTACTAAGTGATATTAAGTATGAAAAAAATAGAGAACCTGATAGAAAATTAAATTAAAAAAATGAAAAAAGAAATTATTTTAACATCTGACGCTCCATTACCAATTGGACCATATAACCAAGCCTTGAAAATAAATGGAATTTTATACTTATCTGGACAAATTCCATTAACTCCGAAAATGGATCTAATTGAAGGTGATATTAAAAAAGAGGTTAAGCAAGTGATGACAAATCTCAATGCTGTATTAAACGCAGCTAATATGAGTTTTGAAAATGTAGTGAAGAGTACAATATTCCTTACTGATATGAGTAATTTTCAGGAAATAAATGAAGTTTATGGAGAATATTTTAAAAACGAAAATGCTCCAGCAAGAGAAACAGTAGCAGTAAAGACTTTACCGAAAAATGTTAGAATAGAAATAAGTATGATTGCCCATGATTAAATATTAAATCAAGCTATCTATTTGTAGTTTGTGATGATTTAATAGACCATCTATTGGTCTTTTAATTATTCTTCCAATTGTCAATTCATAATCAGCAAGAATGTCTTTTATTTCATCCTGAAGATAAAATGATATCGATCCCACAAAATGAATTGGAACTTCCTTACAGTTGTCAAACTGTAAAATTTGATGTTCTATAAATCTTTTAAGTCCATTACGAATAATTCCTTTCATTATGGGATGATTTTTTCTATCAATAAGAAACTTAGCAAAAGTTGCGAGGTACGCGTTTGGGTTTTCTTTTCTATATATATTCTCTTTAACAGTATCTGGATCAAGATCAAATTCATTTTCAAATGCACTAGAATGTTCTTCTGACATTTCTCTGAAATAGTAACTTCTTATCAATTGCTTACCAAAAAAATTTCCGCTTGCCTCATCCATTAAAATATAACCTAAAGAAACTACTCTTTGTTCAATATCTTTGCCATTATAGTATGTGCAATTTGAACCTGTACCTAAAATACATACTATAGAAGGATCTCCAGGCTTAAAAGCAGAATAAACAGCAGCATAGGTGTCTTCTTTAATGTCTAATTCTGCGTTAGAGAAAATTTCTCTAAAGATTTTGTCGATTCTTTTTTTAGATGAACTGACCCCACATCCTGCTCCATAAAAAAAAAGCTTGGTTACCTCTTTTCTGTTTTGATAGAGGTCATAGTTATTTATTATTCTTTCATTTAATATTTCACTTGATAAAACCTGAGGATTTAAACCAAGAGTTTGGGTTGAAAATAAAACTGATCCTTTGTCATCAATTGAAATCCAATCAGTCTTAGTAGAACCACTATCTACAACTAGTATCATATTTAAATTTCTTTTACGTATCTAGCTAAGTCTATAAGTTTATTAGAATAACCACATTCATTATCATACCAAGATATAATCTTAAAAAAACTATCATTTAATTCCATACCAGCCCCGGCATCAAATATGGAAGTTCTTGGATCACCAATAAAATCTTGAGATGCTACAGGGTCATCTACATACCCTAAAATCCCTTTTAAGTTGTTTTTTGAAGCATCATACATTTTAGATTTAATTTCTTCGTACGATGTTTTAGTAGAAAGCTTAACCGTAAGATCAACAACTGATACGTTCGCAGTAGGGACACGAAATGACATTCCAGTCAATTTTCCGTGTAATTCAGGAATCACCTTACCTACCGCTTTTGCTGCGCCAGTTGAAGCAGGTATTATATTAATTAACGAACTTCTACCTGCTCTGAAATCTTTTTTTGAAGGACCATCTACAACAAATTGAGTAGCTGTTGCAGCATGAACAGTGGTCATTAAGCCTTCTTTAATTCCAAAACTATCATTTAGAACTTTAGCTATTGGAGCAAGACAATTTGTTGTACATGATGCATTTGATAGAATTAAATCTGTAGATTTGACTGCTTTATGATTTACACCCATAACAAACATTGGAGCATCAGGAGAAGGAGCAGAAATTACAACTTTCTTTGCCCCACCTTTAATGTGAAGACTAGCTTTTTCAATAGATGTAAAAATACCTGTACACTCAGCTACAACGTCAGTATTCATTGAGCCCCAAGATATCTGATCAGGATTACGCTCAGCTGTAATTAAAATTGATTTATTATTAACAATCAAACTATCTCCATCGACCTCAACAGTTCCATCAAACCTTCCATGTACTGAATCATATTTTAGAAGATAAGCCAAATGATTAATCTCTAATAAATCATTAATAGCTACAACTTCAATATCATCTTGTTGCATGGCAGAACGAAAAACCATTCTTCCTATGCGTCCAAAACCATTTATTCCAATTCTTAAAGACATATTATTTAAATTTAAATGAATTATATGGACAGTATTTCTGAAACACGAATTAGATTCTTATTTATTTCAGTTTGTCCTTTTATAGCATCTTCTAATGGGCTCAAAACCATTACATCATCTTTTATACCGACCATCACGTTATAAGTCCCGCTTAAAAGAGAATCAACAGCATGAACCCCCATTCTGGATGCTAAAACTCTGTCAAAACATGAAGGTGCCCCACCTCTTTGAATATGACCTAAAACTGAAACTCTCACTTCATATTCAGGCATATTTTTTTCTACATATGTAGCAATTTCAAAAACATTTTTTCCTGTTTTATCTCCCTCAGCAATCATAACAATACTCGATGATTTCCCAGACTTCTGACTTTTTCTGAGAGATTCTAAAAGTCTTTCTAGACCCATATCTTCTTCCGGAATTAAAATTTCTTCTGCTCCTGCTCCAATTCCAGCATTTAAAGCAATATGTCCAGCATCTCTACCCATAACTTCAACTATAAATAAACGATTATGGGATATTGCAGTATCTCTAATTTTATCTATTGACTCAACTACTGTATTTAAAGCAGTATCAAACCCTATAGTGAAGCTAGTTCCTGATATATCATTATCAATAGTTCCAGGGATACCAATAATTGGAATATCATACTCTTTATTAAAAAGAATTGCTCCAGTGAATGATCCGTCACCGCCAATTACTACAAGTGCATCGATTTCATATTCTTTAATTTTATTATATGCTTTTTTTCGCCCTTCTTTGTTGTAAAAATCTTGACATCTGGCAGTTTTGAGTACAGTCCCACCCTTATTAATTATATTATTTACACTTCTAGCATTTAATTGTTTAATTGATCCTTCTATCATTCCTTGATAACCTTTATAAATACCAAAACACTCTATGTTATTATAAACACTTGATCTTACTACTGCTCTTACAGCAGCGTTCATGCCAGGGGCATCTCCTCCTGAAGTTAAAACACCAATTTTTTTAATTTTTTTCATTTACTTTAAATACATAACAAATTTAACTATTCTTAATGGCATAAAAAAAACTAAATTTAGATTAATTAAAAGATAAAAAAAGCAGAAAATTTAAACTACTCTGACTCTTTAACTATTTTATTTATTAATTCCCTAAAAGTATTAAAATCAACATTATATGAAATACCCATTCCTTGAGTGTATCCTAATTTATCTCCTATATACCTAAATTCATTTTCTTTATTAAAAACCTTTGCTTTAAGTGAGCCGTCTTCATTTAAAATAAAGTCAATTTGGACATCACCAACAATTAAAGTTTC
>Ga0308013_10001386_pt1 | contig 11912 bp, 11 predicted proteins | sample Neamet181_FD_203131 | JGI IMG/M metagenome (GOLD analysis project Ga0308013, IMG submission 203131) | Marine microbial communities from water near the shore, Antarctic Ocean - #181 | ecosystem: Environmental > Aquatic > Marine > Unclassified | place: Southern Ocean | collected 2014-07-25
GGATGATGAGTCAACTTATGTAAAAAGACCACCTTTCTTCGAAGGCTTGCCCGATGAACCTGAGGGTTTTTTCAAAATTAAAAACGCAAGACCACTATTAGTTTTAGCAGACTCAGTAACAACCGATCATATTTCTCCTGCTGGAACTATTAAAAAAGATAGTCCAACAGGTGATTACTTTATGAATCATCAGGTGCAACAAAAAGATTTTAACTCCTATGGAGCAAGAAGGGGAAATCATGAAGTTATGATGCGTGGAACTTTTGGAAACATAAGAATAAAGAACGAGATGGCTCCAGGTACCGAAGGTGGGGTTACAACTTTATTTCCAGACAATAAAGTTATGAGTGTTTACGAGGCAGCAATGGAATATAAAAAAAGAGGAAACGATTTAGTAGTAATCGCTGGAAAAGAATACGGAACTGGTTCCTCAAGAGATTGGGCAGCAAAAGGAACAAAACTCTTAGGCGTTAAAGCAGTGATAGCTGAAAGTTTTGAACGAATTCATAGATCGAATTTAGTTGGCATGGGAATTTTACCTTTTCAATTTAAAGAAGGTTTTGATAGAAAAAAATTAAACATTAAGGGTTCAGAGCTATTTAGTTTTATAAATATTGAAAAAGGTATTGATGCAAGACAAGAAGTTGAATGTGAAATCAAATATACAGACGGTACAATCAAAAAAGTCAAACTGTTATGTAGAATAGACACAGAAAATGAAGTCGAGTATTATAAACATGGAGGGATACTTCAATTTGTTCTTCGAAACATGTTAGCTTAATTATATGAGAGAAATTAAAGTTAAAGTTCACCCATCATCTGCTAATTTAAAAAAAGAAGATCAATTAGCTTGGCAAATTGCAGAAATAGCAACGGACAAATCTAAGCCAAGTGGGGATGCTATAGAGATGGTTATTAATAGAATTATTGACAATGCATCAGTAGCTATTGCTTCTTTTTCTAGAAAACCTGTTATCTCTGCAAGAGAAATGGCAATAGCACATCCAAGAAAAAATGGTGCAACAATTTTTGGTATCGATAGCAAACAAAAATTTCATTGTGAGTGGGCAGCATGGGCAAATGGAACAGCTGTAAGAGAATTAGACTTTCATGATACTTTTCTTGCTGCAGATTATTCTCATCCTGGAGACAATATCCCACCAATCTTAGCTGTTGCACAACAAATGAAATGCAATGGTATGAATTTAATTCGGGCAATTTTAACGGGGTACGAAGTTCAAGTTAATCTAGTTAAAGCAATTTGTTTACATGAACACAAAATAGATCATATCGCACATCTTGGCCCAAGTGTTGCCGCTGGTATCGGAACATTGTTAAATTTACCAATTGAGGTAGTTTATCAATCTGTTCAGCAAGCGTTACACACAACAGTTTCAACAAGACAATCAAGGAAAGGTGAAATTTCAAGCTGGAAAGCCTTTGCACCTGCTCACGCAGGAAAACTCGCAATAGAAGCAGTTGATAGATGTATGAGAGGAGAAGGCGCGCCTAGTCCTATTTATGAAGGTGAAGATAGTGTGATTGCACATGTCCTGGGAGGAAAAAATGCAGAGTATAAAGTGTCATTACCTGAAAGAAATGAAACTAAAAAAGCTATTCTTGAAACATACACAAAAGAACATTCAGCAGAATATCAAGCTCAAGCACTAATTGATCTTGCTCGAAGTTTAAAACAAAGAGTAGGTAATATTGAAAAAATAACAAAAGTTGAAATTTATACAAGCCATCATACTCACAACGTAATTGGAACTGGTGCCAACGATCCGCAAAAAATGGACCCTAACGCAAGTAGAGAAACATTAGATCACTCTATTATGTATATTTTTGCTGTTGCACTAGAAGATGGTTCTTGGCACCACGTTAAATCTTATACGCCTGAACGAGCAAAAAAAAAAAGTACTGTAGAGCTATGGAAAAAAATAAAAACTTTTGAAGACCCGGAGTGGACTAAAAAATATCACCATCCCGATCCAAGACATAAATGTTTTGGCGGCAAGGTTGTGATTACAATGAAAGACGGCAGTATTATTTCAGACGAATTAGGTTTAGCTGACGCACACCCAAGTGGCAGAAAACCATTTACCAGATCTAATTATATTGAAAAATTTAAATCATTAACAGATGGTGTTATTACAATTAGTGAATCTAGAAAGTTTTTGAAAAACGTTCAAAATTTAAAAAAACTAAGTTCTAGAGATGTTCAAAAATTACATATCGAGGTGAAAAAAGGAAACAAGCCAAAAAAACTTTCAGATTCAGGTATTTTTTAGGTTTTATAAAAACTCAACCTTGAATTGCACTACAATTTTTACTCATAATCATTTGACTCCTTATGATGATTGGGGTGAAATACCTTCAAATTAATAACAATATAACGGGGGAAAAATGTTTAAATTTATATCAAAGATAACATTAGTTTTATCTTTATTTTTATTTTCAACAGTAACTAGCTTCTCATTTGAACCAAATAATACCAAATGTATAGCTCCAGCAAACGCTGGTGGTGGTTGGGATTTTACTTGCAGAGCTGTAGGCAAGGCACTTCAAGATTTAAGTATAATTAATGGATCATTAGAAGTTACAAATATGGCTGGTGGCGGTGGTGGTAAAGCTTTCGCTGAAGTAGTTAATAAAAGAGGTTCTGACAATTCATTAATTGTTGCAGCTTCAGCGGCGACAGCAACAAGACTTGCTCAAGGTGCTTATCCAGGAAATTCAATGGACCAAGTTAAATGGGTTGGAACAATAGGTGCTGATTATGGTGTAATCGCAGTATCAGGAGATTCAGACGTTGTAACTTTAGGTGAACTTTTAGAAAATCTTAAAACAAAACCTAAAAAATGGGTTGTTGGTGGTGGATCTGCTGTAGGCGGATGGGACCATCTTAAGGTTTTAATGGCCGCAAAAGAATACGGAATATCAAATGTTCGTAAAATCAAATACGTTTCTTTTGATGGCGGCGGAGATGCGGTTACTCAATTACTTGCTGGAAATGTTCAAATTTTCACAGGCGATGTTTCTGAAATCAAAGGATTTGTTGATGCAGGAGATATTAAAATTATAGCTGTGCTTTCACCAAAAAGATTACCAGGTGATTTTTCTAAATTTTACACTGCCAAAGAACAAGGTGTAAATGTTGTGGGAGCCAATTGGAGAGGTTTCTATGTTCCAAAAGGAATGAGCGATGATGCTTATAATTTTTGGGCCGGCGCAATTAAAAAAATGTATGACACGCCACAATGGAAAAAAACAATGGCTAAAAATGGTTTAGCACCACTAGATCTTTCAGGAAAAGCTTTTGAAGCTTTTGTTGGTAATTCAGTTGCTTCGATTAAAACCATTTCTAAACAAATCGGTATTATCAAGTAAATCAATTAAATTTTAGCGCCTCTTTACGGGGCGCTATGAATTCTTATGAACGACCGAGTATTTGGTGTATTCACACTTTTACTAACTTTTTTTTATATTTTTTCTGCTTACATAGTGGAAGAAAGTTTTATTTCAGACCATGTTGGACCAAAAATATATCCGTATATTGTTTCATTTTTTTTAATATCTTCTTCTTTATTTCTTTTTTTTAAACCAGATATAAAACCTAAGTGGCCTGAATTTAGAAAAATAATTGAGATTTTAATGACTGCAGTAATTTTAATTATGTATGCAGTTTTTTTACCTGTAATAGGATTTGTTTTTTCAACATTCTTTGCTTCAAGTTTTATCTCGTGGAGATTGGGTGCTAAATTGTCATCAGCTTTTACAGCAGGTTTAATTATATCTATTACAATTTTTATCTTATTTAGAAAAATTTTAGGTCTTTCTCTTGCAACTGGACCCTTTGGATTTTAATGGAAACACTTAATTTTTTAATAGATGGTTTCAGAGTAGCTTTAACATTAGAAAATTTTACGCTGGCATTAATAGGATGTATCTTAGGTACAATTTTTGGAGCATTGCCTGGTTTAGGCCCTGCAAATGGAGTTGCTATTTTAATTCCTTTATCTTTTTCTTTAGGACTTTCACCTGCTTCATCAATGATTTTATTAGCAAGTGTTTATTACGGAGCAATGTATGGAGGGAGGATTTCTTCTATTCTTTTAAATATTCCAGGTGATGAGCCAGCCATGATGACCTGTCTTGATGGTTATCCGATGACTAAGAAAGGAAGAGCAGGTGAGGCTTTGACACTCACAGGTCTCGCATCTTTTTTTGGCGCAATGTTTGCAACAATCGGGCTAGTTTTATTAGCACCTCAACTTGTAAAAGTTGCCTTATTATTTGGTCCAGTTGAATATTTTGCTTTGTTTGTTATGGCTTTTGCTACACTTGGTGGTGTAGCTTCTAAGAACCAGGCCAAGACAGTTTTGGCATCTTGTTTAGGGTTAGGTATTGCTACAATTGGAGTCGATCATCAAACAGGTGTTCCAAGAATGAGCTATGAGATAATTGAATTATATGATGGAATAGATTTTTTAGTTGTAATTGTAGGGTTGTTTGCTGTCTCTGAGGTATTTGTTTTTATAGAAAACACTAACCTAGATAAATTAAATGATGAAAAAAAAATTATAATTGGAAACATTATTCCTAAACTTAAAACTGTTAAAAAAATCGTACCGGCAATGTTTAGAGGGACTTTTTTAGGTTTTCTATCAGGAATATTGCCAGGAGCAGGGGCATCCCTTGGGTCTTTTGTAGCCTACACATTTGAGAAAAAAATTTCTAATAAAGATGACACTTTTGGCAAAGGCGACGAAAGAGGAGTAGCGGCGCCAGAGGCAGGAAACAATGCTGCAGCTGGCGGAGCATTAGTTCCAATGCTTGCACTCGGAGTTCCAGGCTCTGGAACCACAGCTGTTTTATTAGCCATGTTAATGACGTTGGATGTTACACCTGGTCCTCTTTTGTTCAAACAAAACCCGGATGTTGTATGGGGTTTGATTGCAGCTTTATTTATAGGAAATATAGTTTTATTAATTTTAAACATACCGCTTGTTAAATATTTTTCAAAAATACTACTAATCCCTTCAAAATATCTTATGCCAGTTGTTGCCATGGTTTCTTTTGTTGGAATTTATGGAATTTCAGGATCAAGTTTTGACTTAATCGTTATGGTAATGTTTGGTTTGTTGGGCTGGATGCTTAGGAAGCTAGATATACCGTTAGTACCCATTATAATGGGTGTTATTTTAGGTGAACACATGGAGTCTAATCTTAGAAGAGCAATGACTATTCATGATGGAGATTGGTTTATGCTAATATCTTCTAATGTTTCTATCGTTATCTGGAGCATTACCTTTGTGGGTTTTATTTTACCTTTTTTCTTTAGAAAGAAAATAAAACTAACAATAAATAAATTACAAAAATAATTTCAAAGAATCGTCAATTCCAAAATATTATTCCTGTTTAAATCAAATTTTAGAGATAATATTTTAATTTAAATAGTGATAAAAAAGACACTAATTTTAATCATTTTATGCGGTTTTTTGATGTTTTTTGATGTTTTTAGGAATATTACAGGCAATATTTACCTTTTAATTTCATTACAAAATGTTATTTAGTGATCAAGTTACTTTTTAAAAAATAACAAATAAAACGAAAGATAAAAATGAATAAACTAAAAAATATGCTGGTAGCTTTGATTGCAATCACTGCGATATCAACATCTTCTTTTGCTGGAAATATGTCCCTTGGACTTGTAACTAGCTTGATGGAAGTTGATGCGGCCGGTACAGAAAATGACACATTAACAGCTGGTGGCGCTAACGTTGCGGACACATCTGTAAGAAGTTTGTCAAAAAATGCTGATGTAACAACAGGATCTTTATACGTAGAGTATACAACTGAAATGAGATTACCAATATCTTTTGGTGTTGAATACACTCCTGGTGAAGCAGAGATACAAGGTGCATCAACAAGATCAGAAAATGAAACGTCAGTAACAGGTACATTATTAGCTGTAACTGCGCTGCAAGATAGAACTGCTGGAGCAAGTGCAACTAATTTTGCTACCGCTTACGTAGAAGTACCTTTATTTAAAGGTGTTTATGTAAGAGGCGGTTTGTCAAACATGACTGTTTTACACTCAAACGATTCAGGACTTGGTGGATCTACGGATCTAACTGGTACTAATCTTGGTGTTGGTTATAAAATGACAACAGGCGGTGGACTACATATGAAACTTGCTTACGAGCAAACTGATTATGACAGCATTAGCTTGAGATCTTCTAATAACTCAGTAGTTGGAGAAACTACTAGTGTTAACGCTGATGTAGATACATCTGCTGTTCGTTTTTCTTTAGGGAAAAACTTTTAGTTAGTTAATTAAATTCTAAAAATTAAACCCGTCTATTCTTAGGCGGGTTTTTTTTTATTTCAAGGTATAATGATCTAGCACTAACCCAAGCATCCTCTGCTTTAGGACCGTTAAACCAATCTGCACATACGCCTAAATTGTATTTATTAAGCCATAGGCAATCTTTATTAGAATTTATTTTACTGTAGGCATACTTCCAACCATGTATGCTTTGAAAAAAAGCATTTTTGGTTTGATAACCAGTTAATGCCTCAAATTTTTTTAATATTAAACCCTCATATTTTTTCTTATTTTTTTTAAACAAATTTACAGCTTGTTTAGAAAATTTTTCTGTACACTGAATAGTCCATAAAACTTGATTAGTACTGAACCTATTTTTTGTATTTTCTTGGCTAGCCCAAGCCACAACTGTATCGTTAAATTTAATAGTACTTATTGGTATTTGCTTATAATCTTTATAAGCAGCCATTACTGTAATGTTTGCCAACATTTGAGGGCTAGTATTTAAAATTTTTTTATTTAAGTATTTATAACTTAGCTTTTTTAACTGGGGAAAAGGACAGGTTAAGATTAGGTTTTTAAAAAAAACCTTATCTTTTTTATTTAAAGTAATTGTCCAGAAATTAGAGTTGAATTTTATATCGGTAACTTCGCATAAAAAATTAGATTTAAAATTTCTTAACAAATATTTACAAATATCATTATTTCCTTTTGTTCCTATGTATTTTAAGGTTTTTTTTTTCTTTTCAAAAGTAAAGTCTAGGTGTTGCCCAGACCATTCTTTTAAAATTTTTTTATTTTCTAGATCTAATATAAATTTTTTAAATTTATTTGATTTAGGTGATAAATATTGCAGGCCATGATCAAAGCTCAGATTGCTTTTAAACCTTCTATTAGAAGCTCTACCACCTGGCCCTCTTGCTTTATCGAAGATCTCAATTGAATATTTTTTAGATAATAAATTTGCTATTGTTGAGCCAGCTATACCACTACCAACAATACAGAAATCTTTCATACATGGAACATGAATCTAAAATTTTCATTAATGGTAATGATTCCAATACCTTCAGAAGCTAAGCCACCGATAATGAGCTGTAGAGCTACTATTAGAATTACCCCAATACCTACCCATCCTAACCAAACGTGCTCTTTTATATAATTAGCAAAATAAGATGCTAGTGTTCCAATTAAAACTACAGAAAGCAATAAACCAATAATTAATAAAAAGTAATGTTGCTTAGCCGCTCCTGCTACACCCAAAACATTGTCTAAACTTAATGTAATATCGGCAATAAGAACTTTGTAAACACCACTACTAAAAGATGTAGACTCTTTTGATTTTAAGCGAGGTGATCTTACTTTCTTAAATTCAAATAAATCTTTTCTTAGATTATAAATTACCCAAATTAATAAAATACCTCCTAAAATTTTTATCCAAGCAAATGCGAGTAAATAAGTTGCACTTAAAGCAAAAAATATTCTAAAAACAAAAGCTGCAGCAACACCAAATGCAATTATTTTTTTCCTATTTTTTTCAGCATAACCCGATGCAACTAAACCTATAATGATTGCATTGTCAGCAGCCATTACGATGTCTATAAATATAATCTGCAGTAAAATTATTGATTGTTCTAGTAGCATTTATTATTGTTTATATTATTTAATTGAAAAAAAACAAAGAATAAAATATTCCATAACTCAGAATGAACGTTCATATAGATACCTCCAAATCATATTTATTTAAACTATCAATACCTATTTTTTTTTCAAATTTAGCCATTCCATTTGCTGGGTTGGTAGATACCGGTTTAATGGGACATTTAGATAATGTGAAATTTTTAGCTGCGATTAGTATAGCGACCTCTATTGTGACCATGATTCTTTGGAGTTTTGGTTTTTTACGCATGGGCATGGTTGGCCTTGTGGCCCAAGCACTAGGAAGGAAAGATTATAATGAAATTATTTTGGTTCTTATTAGAAATTTAATTTTAGCTACATTTATTGGTCTAATACTAATATTTTTTAAAGAACCTATTATACTAATCACCAAACATTTTTTTGAAACTTCCGCAGAGACACAAAACTTAATAAACAGATACATCTCAATTAGAATATTGTCGGCTCCCGCAGAACTTCTTATTTATGTTCTAGCAGGACTCTACCTTGGCATGCAGAGAACATATGTTTCAAGCATAATGATAACAACTTTTTGTTTAGGTAACGCTATTCTAAGTGTAATTTTTGTAACTCATTTTAATTTAGAAATTTTTGGTGTGGCAGCAGGAACAGTTATAGCAGCATATACAACTCTCACAATTTTTTTAGTATTTACTTATTTTCAATTAAAAAATAAATTTCGAATAACCCTCACTTATAAAAAAATATTTAATTTAAAAAAGATATTAAAGTTATTCAATATTAATTTTGATATTTTTATCAGAACTATTCTGTTAACTTTTTCATTTTTATGGGTCACTTATCAAGGAGCTACGCTTGGCGAAAATTATTTAGCTATTAATGCTCTTTTAATGCAATTTATTTTATTAGCTTCTTTTTTTTTAGATAGTTATGCTTTTTCTACAGAAGCTGTTATTGGATACACCATAGGCAGAGGGGCAAAAAAAAATTTTCTACAAGTTGTTACCAATTCTTTTCAATTAAGTATTTTTTCTGGTTTTATAATTTCGTTAATTTATTTATTTACTTTTGAATATATTGTAAATGAATTAACTGACCTTGATTACTTAAGATTTCTAACTTTTGAATATATTATCTGGATTCTTATTATTCCCCCTGTAGCTTCTATTTGTTATCAATTTGATGGTATTTTTATTGGAGCCTCCCAAACTGCTGACATGAGAAATGGAATGATAATTTCTGTTGTTCTTTTTATTTCATCCTCACATTTTTTAGTTAATAATTTTGGCAATCATGGTTTGTGGCTATCTTTATTATTCTTTATGATTATGCGATCAATAACTTTAAATTATTATTTTAATAGAATTTTAAAAAAGTTTTAAATGTATTCAGTCTATAAAATACCCGGATATATTCTTTGTTTAATGGGCGCTTTTTTTCTAAGTTGGGGTGGCTTGTTAGTTAGAGAATGGGAAGGCAGTGATATCTGGCAAATTTTATTTTGGCGTGCTTTTTTTTTTACTATTACACTAATAGTTTTTTTATATTTTACTTATAGAAATAAATTCATATCAACAATCAAGAAATCAGGCTTTCCCGGGTTATTAGGTGGAATTACTACTTCTATTGGTTTTATTGCATATATCATATCAATGACTGAGACCACTGTAGCTAATGTTTTATTTATTATAAGCACCCAAACTATCTGGCTTGCAATATTTGGTTATTTGTTTTTAAAAGAAAAAATAAGTTTAAAAACATTTTTTTCAATTATTCTAGCGATGACAGGTATTGCCGTGATGATTGGTGGGTCATTAGATACAGGATCATTATTTGGAAATTTGGTTGCTTTATTTATTCCTATAAATTTTGCTTTTCTTATTTTGCTTATTAGAAAATTTTCACAACTTGATTTAGTTCCAGCTCTTTTTTATGGGGGAATAATAATAATGATAGTTGCTTTTTTTATGTCTGACACGATCTTGGTTTCTAAAAATAATTTATTAGTTGGTTTTTTATTAGGAACCTTTCAACATGCTTGTGGTTTTATATGCATTGTTATTGGCGCTAGATCAACCCCTGCTGCAGTTGTAGGTTTATTGATGCTTTTTGAAACCTTACTTGGACCTTTATGGGTTTATATATTTTTGAATGAAATTCCACCAGTGAGTGTGTTTATAGGAGGCAGTATAATTGTAATTGCTGTAATTTTTAAAACATTAGAGCAAAGATTTTCCAATCCCACCTAATTTATTTGACATTTACTAAAAATTAATCAAAAGTATTCCTAACGGGAGAGACCAATAAAATTGGCGCCGAAGGAGCAACACCCAGGAAACTCTCAGGCAAAAGGACCGTTAAATAATAACTCTGGAAAGCAGGCGTAAGCCTCACCGAAGGAGTAAATCTCTCAGGTACCACAGACAGATTGGGTAAATAAAAAGAGTTATTATGGAAGTACAAAAAACAGTTTTATATAATTATCACAAAACTTTAGGGGCTAAATTTGTATCTTTTGCAGGTTATGAAATGCCAATTCAATATTCTGATGGAATTATTAAGGAACACATCTCAACACGAACACATGCGGGATTTTTTGATGTCTCACACATGGGTCAATTTTATATAAGTGGAAACAATCTCGAGGAAGCATTAGAAAAAATTATACCAGCTGATTTAAAAAGTCTTAATGTAAACCATTCAAAATATTCTTTTTTGCTAAATGATAGTGGAGGAGTAATTGACGACTTGATTATTACAAGAAGAGAAAAAAGTTTTTGTATTATATTGAATGCAGCATGTAAGGAGAATGACATCAAACAAATATCAAAATATTTAGATGAAAATCATAAATTTCATCTTTGCACACAAACATCTTTAATTGCAGTACAAGGACCTAAGTCTGCCGAAATTTTAGAAAAATATATTAAAGGTGTAAGTGATTTAAAATTTATGCAAGGAAACACCTTTGAATTTGATGGTGAGGAAATTTACGTAACAAGATCCGGTTACACTGGCGAAGATGGCTTTGAAATGTCGGTATTAAATACTCAAGTGGAAAAATTAATTAAGAATCTGTTAGAAGATAAGGTTAAACCAATAGGCTTAGGAGCTAGAGACACGCTAAGGTTAGAAGCTGGTCTCTGCTTATATGGACATGAATTAAACGAAGAAATCAACCCTATAGAAGCCAACTTAAAGTGGGCGATAGCAAAAAAGAGAAGAGAAGAGGGTGGATTTAATGGATGGGAAAAAATTAAAAATAATATAGAAAAAGGTACATCAAAATTAAGAGTTGGAATTTTGCCTGAAGGTAAAATTATAGCAAGGGAAGGTACAAAAATATTCTCAAGTGCAGATAAGGAAATTGGAACAATAACTAGTGGAACATTTGGACCAAGTGTAAATGCCCCAGTAGCTATGGGGTACGTAAATTCTAATTTTTCAAAAATTGGAACTATAATTAAACTTGAAGTAAGAGGTAAAAAATATGAAGCTAAAGTTGCTGAACTTCCATTTTATAAAAAAAGTTATGCAAAATAAGGAAACATTATGAGCGAAAAAAAATTTTCAAAAAAACATGAGTGGGTGTCTGTAGAAGGAGACGTAGCAACTGTAGGTATATCAAAGCATGCAACTGAAATGTTGGGTGATATCGTCTTTGTTGAGGTGCCTGAAGTAGGAAAAGTAATTGAACAAAATAATCAAGCAGCTGTGGTTGAGTCAACAAAAGCAGCTAGCGATGTTTATTCACCCATATCTGGTGAAGTGACAGAAGGCAACAAACTGATAGTCGATGACCCATCTAGTGTCAATTTGGATCCAGAAGGAGCAAGCTGGTTTTTTAAGATAAAAATAAAAGACAACTCTGAATTAGATAATTTAATGACTAAATCGGATTATGACAAATTCGTAGCGGAAAACCCAAATTAAATGATTGACG
>Ga0308013_10001424_pt1 | contig 11746 bp, 8 predicted proteins | sample Neamet181_FD_203131 | JGI IMG/M metagenome (GOLD analysis project Ga0308013, IMG submission 203131) | Marine microbial communities from water near the shore, Antarctic Ocean - #181 | ecosystem: Environmental > Aquatic > Marine > Unclassified | place: Southern Ocean | collected 2014-07-25
CTGCTTGAATAGAGACTTCTCCACTTTTCTTAGCGCGCTCTACATTTACTTCACATTCAATTCTTCTTAGAGTTGCAGCTTCTCGAATGGCGATACGCTCCATAAGTGCCTCTGCATTTGCTCCTTCACTTTTTGTTGCAAAATCGAGATCTGATTTTAGCCGAGCAATTTTCTCTTGGTCCGTTTTACTGGTCGAGATAAAAGCACGTAGGAATGTGAAACCGAGAGTTGAAAGCGTCTGGCGCATTTCAACTTCTACATGCATTTCCAAGAGTTCTTGAAATTCAGAACTTCGCAATTCTTCTATGCCTGTGCATTTTGCCATTGCAGGTACTATGCAACGTGTTAGCACCTCATGTCCGATGACTCCAACCAATCCATCTCGATCGAGAAGTGGTGCGCTATTCGCAAAAATATTGAGTAACTTGGGAATGTCCTCTTTACGCATTTGAATACGTAGATTCATGTGGCCTGAGGCTTCTGAACCATCACTGATGTTTGCTGCAAAAGGAATCCATAAATCGAGCGGGCCTGTCATTGCAAACAGCATTCGTCGGTCAGTCGCAGTAGCTCCAATCATATCAGCAATATGGCGGCCGAGGCCACCTCCAATGTTGCCGACAATCTTTTCAGAAACGATGTCTCCAATTCGGCCATCGATAATGAAAGCACAGGCTTCATTTGGCTTCAAGACCACTTGTTTGGATTTCCAAGTTTGAATATCGTTCCCATCAACCAGTCGTGCTACAATATTTGGATTGCTTCGCCATTTAAAATTCATTGTCATATTCACACCTTCTTTTTCTGTCGCAGTCCATCAAGGACGGTTGAGCGTGCTCCATAATAACCTCGTGAACTTGTAATCATCTGTTCACATTGGCGGATTAAAGATTTGACTTCACCATCCGTCTTATCAGAAGAAAATGCGTGTTCAACACTGTTTGAAATATTCACCGCTTTGGTCATCATATCAATGACGTCATGGTCGTGTTTGATGAGTTTTTTAAGTACAGATACCGATACAGAACGCTGGCCCGAAAAAAAGGCGTGATTCATTCCAGTTGGTGATTTATCAATGTCTTCAATCAACAGGTCTATCGTGTTGCAGCATGCTTTTGCTGCTTTTGCAATATCGATTTTCTTTTCACGAAATGAACTGTCGTGGACATTTAACAAATGGTTGCGAACACGTGTTCCACACCGTTTGATTTCTTCACGAATAGCGCGGTCAGCATCACGACGTCTACCTTTAGTGTATCCTTCATATCCTGAGAGAATCATTTGGATACCCCGCACATACGGGAGTACATCGAGTGGGGTGCCTACCATGTTGACCATTCTGAATTGATACGGGGCCACTTATTATGCTATCCTTGGGATGGCTGGGCGCCAATTCATTATTCCTCTTCAGAAATTGATTTTGGTTTTCGAACGAGAGAGAGAAGTACCGTTACTGTTCCCGAGCCAAGAAGTGCCGAGAGAAACACATCAAGATTTGCGAGGCCATAGTCATTTGTTGGCAACCAAAGATAACTGATTCCTGTCGTAAGGTCTGCGGTGAGCAGCCCATACATGATGACAGATCCAAGGCCACTTATTGCGCCAATGAGTGCTGCCTCGGAAGAGATGCGATTCCAAAGTGTAAGGAATACTGGGAGTACCGTTGCCGTTGCCAACAAATCAGCCCGAAGAAAAATGTGAAACACACTTGTCGCATTGACTTCAAACCAAAAAATAGTGGGTTCAGTTGCCAAATAGATGGCCAAAGGAACCATAGCCACGGTAGCGATTCGTGCATGCTGAAGTTTCATCCGCCCATTCGAAAGGTCACGTGATATCGATGCTACAACCGCGTTTTGTAGGGTGTCTACACTTGAACAAACCAAAGCAACTCCCAAGACAATAAATGCTGAAATAAATAAAACATGAATGTCATCGAGTAGATAGAAAAAAGCACCAGATTTGTCTGCGAGCGTTGCATCTGCAGGTATCACTCCCTGGCCAGCAACGACCGTCCCCAGTATTCCCATGAGTAGTACGAGTGGAAACACAAGTGCTGCTGCGAGTAGGGAACCCCTTCGCAAGGCCCTGTCATTTTCCGAAGCATAGGCACGTTGCCAATTGCCTTGGGTGAACATTTCTGCTGCGGTGATGGCGATGACAAGAGCAAGACCTGATGCAAACGAGTCCATGTACGACATCGAGCCAATACTCCAATCATCAACAGGATTGTAGGCTTTAGCATCGGCAAGAAGTGAACTGAGGTCACCTGCGAACAGAATCAGCATCAATGCGACGAAAAGCCACAAGACGACCCATGCTTGCCAACGGTCAGTTCTCAACGATGCAGGAAGACCTCCATATGACGTATATGCTGCTGTGACAATACCAACCGCCATCATCGGCATCAAGGGATTCATTCCAGTGAGAATATTCATCGCCCTTCCAATGGCGGTGAATTCTGCAAATAAGAATGTAAACATGTAGAGCACCGATATTATCCCTACATAGATTTGCATTGGCCGTCCGATTCTCATGCGTACGTAATCAGCCAAAGTGACTCCAGTTGGCATTCTTTGGCGGATAATCGGTCCTACATAGGCGAGCAAGAGGAATGGAGTGGCTGCAGAAACAGCATAACCTACAACATCCCAAAACCCACCCCAATAGCCTACTTCAGAGGGGCCAAAGAGAATCCAGATTCCGATTCCAGAGGCAAATAGACTCAATCCTATTTGCAATGAGTTTTTCGAATTCCGTGCTGAAAGATAGTGTTCTTGGTCGTTATCCTCTTGTTTTCCATTTTGAAATCCAATGTAGGCAAAAATTCCTAGCGTGAACAACAGTAACGCGTAAGCGAGTATAGAATTCATCGAATCACCTCAGAGTGCAGAAAGTATCTGGTGCGTCCGGTCAATAAGGTCAAGTGGATTATGGGCCAATACATACAATGTTGGCTCCCATCCAAAGTCACCTACATCAAGTAAAATATCAATTCGAGACGCTTGTTCGGCTACACTACCCTTTGGTGCGAGGGAAAAATTGTAACCAAGTTGTTTGCATGCTTGTTCGACCCGTTCTGTATCAACACCTTCTGCTCCCAAAGGAGGTCGGATATTGATAATCGAGACTTTACTCGGATCAAGTGCATGTGTCTCAAGTAAGACAGAGGCGAGATGATTAGAAGAACCAAAACTCGGAATTTCATGATGCCGCAGGGCGCCATCGACCAGTGTAATGCGGCCAGGGAATGCGGCAACTTCTGAAGTTGAAGTAGCACCCGCACTGCACGAGGCAATATTGAGTCCCACAGCTGGGATTGAATGTTCAATACGTCGGACATCCAATCGCCCCGCTGCCCATTCAAGTCTACGTAGGAGTGCCCGTTGTTCTTGGCCCACTTCCAAATCGAGTCCAGTTAGCGTTTTATCATATCGAATGGTATTGTTGCCTGTGAATTGAAATTCAACAACAAGTCGTTGTCGAATTACTCGAGATTCCGGTCCCATCGCATTTAGTGCAAGCGATAATTCGTGCCCCCATCCATCGATTGTGGCTTCATCAGCACTTGAACCAAGTGATGTTGGTGGTTTTTGCATCTGGCGAGAAATGGTGCTCTGCGTTGAGCCCAAAGCCTCTGCAATCTCTGTTTGTGACCAACCTTTGGTGCGCAAATCCTTGGCTACATTTTGGTGCAAGCGGCTGAGCCACTTGTCTCCTACTTCTCCGAGCATAAACGAAACTTGTCCAAAGTGTTATTCAATGTTACTCATGAATTATGCATCATGCATGCCTTTCCGGAGCACATTATGCTGTTGGAGGTGGGATTGACATAGAAACGAGTAAGATTCTGGATTTTTAAACTTGAACTTTTCAGATGTGTCCTGAGTAACTATAATTGAGTATTTATCCACTCAATATGTTTGTTCTTTCGAGCAATATGTCCTTGAATGCCCGTTTTATTGAAAGTGCATATTATTTCACGCATTCCAACTAAACTCCGTTTCCCAGTCGATATTTTTTCTCTCCCCATGTACTACAAGCGGTGTGACTAATGAACACTAAGTACCACCCCCACCTCCCTGTAAATGAGTCGTATGGAATTGGAGGAATTCATCCAAGAGATCGCTGATCGAATTCTGAAGTATCTCGAGGCTGCTGATGGGCCTGGAAAGGTAGTTGAACCGATTCCGCACACTTCTCTTTCGAAAACGACTGACCTCAAATTACCACTTGAAGGAAACGGTATGAATGCAGTGCTCGATGATATCGATACCTACCTTCGCACCTGTGTCAAAACCAATCGTCCTGAGTTCATGAATCCACTCTGGGGTGGAATAAACACTGCTGGACTTGCAGGAGAAATCATTGCAACGCTGACAAATACTTCGATGTATACCTATGAATTAGCGCCATTGGCAACTCTCATTGAACAAACTCTTCTGAACCGAATGGGGGAACTTATCGGTTTCTCTGAAGGGGCTGGAACACTCACGACGGGAGGTTCGAATGGCAACATGCTCGGAATGCTATGTGCTCGTCAAAGAATACTCCCTTCATCAACGCAAAGTGGTTTTGATGGCCGCTCAATGGTAGCTTATGTGTCTAGTGAATCGCATTATTCTGTTCTTATGTCAGCCAATGTCATCGGAATCGGCCACCAGAACATCATCAAAGTAGCCTGTGATGAGAATGGATGTATGCGCCCGTCGGCACTTGAGGACGAGATTCAACGAACTCGACGCGAAGGTGGTATTCCATTTTGTGTCGTCTCTACAGCAGGAACCACAGTTCGTGGGTCATTTGACCCAATCAAAGAAATTGGCGATATCGCTCATGCTGAAGGGCTATGGCATCACGTCGATGCTGCATGGGGGGGTTCAGCAATTTTCTCATCGAAACACGGTGCTCTTTTGGCCGGTGTTGAATCTGCAGACAGCGTTTGCTGGGATGCACATAAAATGATGGGCTTACCATTAATTTGTAGCGCTTTTTTGGTGAAAGAGTCAGATATATTGGCACGAGTCTGTGCGCATGGAAACGTCGCTCATTACCTGTTCCATGAAGAAACTCGTAACATTGATGCAGGTCGATATTCATTGCAATGTGGCCGTCGAAACGACGCCCTCAAACTCTGGCTGGCCTGGCGAGAATGTGGTGATGCCGGTTGGGCTTCCTTAGTTGACGGTTATATGAGTCTTGCAGATCACTTGGAATCACAGATTCTTAAGCATGAGGATTTGGAATTAATGTCTTCACGAATGTGGACAAATGTCTGTTTCCGTTTCTCTCCCAAAGACTACACTGGTGATTTAAACGAGCTGAATTCCGAAATTCGTCGAAGAATGATGCAAAATGGAAATTTCATGGTGAGTCGTTCAAACATAGGTGATGATGTCATCTTCCGTGCAGTGATTTCAAACCCAAAAACCAGTGAACACACTCTAAATGAATTACTGAAAGAACTCACTTTGCTTTACGATGAAGTCGCACGAGGATTGCCGAGCGAACATAACTTTTCTTAGTCTTGAAACGTTCAAGAGTAAACGAACTTTTTTGAACCAAGGGCGGGAACATTGTACTATGGAAGAGGATTCAGAATCGATTCCACTTTGGAAAAAAGTTTATTCGAAGGGACTTTTTTTCCCATTTGCATTTCTTCTTGGATTCCTACTTTCAGTGTTCGAACCCCTCTTCCTCTACCTTTCTGGTAAAGACATTAGTGATGCAATATGGCCATATGCCTATCGTACATTGAAATGGACAATGTCGTTACGAGAGAGCATTTTTTCATTCACACTCTTGATGAGTGCATTATTCTTTATCACTTTTTTAGTTCTTCAGCGTCAACTCAAAGGTCAGAAAAATCAACGTTGGGCAAATGGAATTGGCGTTCTTCTTATTGGTTTCCTTGTTGGTTTTATCGGGCTCTTTTTTGCCCTTGATTCGTTTTATTTACGCGGAGCATTCCTTCTTCTCCCTACATTGTATGGTTTTCTTCTTCTTTCCATCTTGTTGATGGTTGGTGGAGTCCCTCATATCCCAAAAGAAAGAAAACCATTACTCATCACGAAGCACATCTTGCATATTGCAGGCGTATTCTTTGCTGCCTGGTTAGTTATGCCGGGAATTCCAGCATTGGTCGGAATGGCACCTTCGCCCCCTCCCGCTCCTTTGATGGGTTATGGCTCTGAGCCCGGACCGTTTGACACATCGATGTCAATTCATCCGTATCCAGTACCCCAAGAAGTGGAAGATATCCGGGGGGATGCGGAAAAAGATATTGAGTTTTCAGTGTATTTGACACTCCCTTTACTGCCTGAAGATACTCTGAATAAACCGATTCCATTGGCAATTTTGACGCATGGTTGGGGCTATCCAGTATATGATGAGTATACCGATTGGATTGCACACCTTTCCGCCAAAGGTATGGCGGTTGCATTCATTCAATACCCCTCTCACATCAATCCCGAAATTCCAGCGGATTTCGATGACATCGACCAATACGGCGCTTCGAATTGGCCACATCATCTGTATCGAGCAATGGCATTCGAGGCCGCATTTGACGAACTTGAACGTGTGGCATTGAATGAAAATAGATCAGTCGATGTCGATGCCGTTCTTGGAAATCGTACGATTGACCCATCGCATCTTTGGCTCGGCGGTCACAGCCTAGGCGGTGCATATGTATTCCTGAGTTTGTATGAATCGATGGAACGGCAATGGGGGAATGAAACTTTATTCCTCGATTTCGAGTCGCCATGGACACGCCCAAGTCAGCCGGAATTACAACCGAACATGTCCCGCCTACCCGATTCGACGATGGTCCATATCGCACAGGGAATTGACGATATGTCGGTCGATTCCTGCTACAGTGTTCATCATCAAGCATTGTTCTCGATGCTCCCTCAAGAGCAGGTTCTGTTCATCGAATTACAAAGTGATTTGTATGGATTCCCTCGGTTGGTTGGGTCACATTATCTGCCAACCGACTCAGTTCATGACACACTTGCCGATTGGGGCATTTATCGACGAATTGATGCCCAAGCAGATTGGGTTGTTGCCCGTAGCAGAGGAGATACATTCACCGAATCATGGGCGTATGAGCATTTGATGAACACGCCACTTCTCACGAATATGGGTCAATGGTCAGACGGTGCTGATGTTCTTCCATTGCTTATTCATCATGAAGCACTAACACTCAATGAAAAATTTGCACATTGCCAAAATTGATTTCCAGCATGTTGGATATTGCTTGAGTTTAAGGGGCGGCTTACCATCCCAATGCTATGAGCGATGGTGCACCAGTTCGAACCGTGTTGTATGATGAGCATGTCGCACTTGGAGGGAACATTGTTGATTTCCATGGTTTTGAGTTGCCGATTTGGTATTCAAATATCAAAGCAGAACATCTGGCCACACGCTCCAATGCAGGTCTTTTTGATGTATCACATATGGGGTCTTTCCGATTTAGTGGGGTACATGTGAAACAATGGATGGAATCACTTGCTACTCAAAAAGTGACAGCAATTCAAGCACCTCGCTGCGGCTACACACATTTTCTTGACCATGACGGCCAGCTCATCGATGACATGATTTTTGCAATCGTCTCAGATGAAGAGATTCTTGGCGTACCAAATGCATCCATGATCGGAATCATGTGGGATTGGTTTTCATCGCATCTTCCAGAAGATGGGTCCATCGTTCTCGAAAACCTTTCAGATGAGACTTCAATCATGGCACTTCAAGGCCCGAATGCTCAATCAATACTCACTTCAGTTCTTGGTGGCTCAAACCATGTTGGACGTTTCAAATGGCAACGCATCGGAGAAAACGACCTTGGAATAGAGGGTTGGATTCAAGGTACTGGTTATACGGGCGAAGCAGGCTACGAAATATTTGTACCGAATTCGCAAGCACCACTGCTTTGGCGAAACCTCATTCTAGCCGGTTCAATACCGATTGGACTTGGAGCCAGAGACACACTTCGTCTCGAAAAAGGCTTCTTGTTGTCTGGTGTTGACTTTTGCTGGCCTCCTTTAGCGGAAGATGATTCTGGAGCCTTCCTCTGCCGAGATTCATGGGAGACTAATGTTCCCTTCGGACTTGACCTTGAACACGAATTCATTGGGAAGCACCGAGTTATTGGGCATGATGAAAATGATGCACGATGGTGGGGAATACGATATCTCGAAAAAGGACCATTGCCAAGACCTGGCAAAGAAGTCACTACACTGGATGGTTCATCCCTCGGTACATTGACTTCTGGCGCACCTGCTCCGAGTCTTGATAATGTTGGTATTGGAATTGGATATTTGCATTCTGTCTCTGAAGGTGATGAAGTACTTATTGTCGCAAGCCCTCGAAAGTCAGTAAAGGCAGTCGTTGTTCGCCCACCATTTATCTGATCAAATGAGCAATGGATTTAATGCTTGAAGTAAGCGTTTTCTTTCTCGTGTTGATGTTGTTTCCAATTGTACGGTAATGTCTCGTAATTGGATAAGGCTAGTTGCCAGCTGTTCAGTGTTCATCCATTCCACACTCTGGCCAATTCCTTCGCTTTCAGCAACCTCCCCCATCAAACAGTTCGCATTGACTACAGAAGGTACTCCATGCGCAGCAGCATCAAACATTTTCACAGGAAGCGCACCTTGCAAAATATTCCCTCTTGTTGGTGAATACATTGCATACATCACATCGACATCTTGGATGAGTGTTGAGAACTTATCAGAATCAAAATGTCCAGTGATGTTCACCTCCAACTGTTGATTTTCCTTCGCATTCAGAAGCAGTTGTGAGACTGAGTCGAAAGCAACACCATCACCTGCAATCCGTATCGAAGGTCTTTGCTTGGGTTCTATCGAAAGAACTGCATCAAGGAGTAATTGAAATGATTCAATTTCTCGTACTCGGCCGAGATAGCCAACACACCAGCCTTCATGTGGGGACGGTTCGCTCAATGATTCTAATTCTGGCCGGTTTTCGATGACGGTTGACTCGTATCCATGAGATTTCAGATACTCTCGGAATCCAATATGTGTACTTGAATCCGAAATTTTTCCACTCGATGTAACAATTGAATCCACATGTTTCAAACGACGTAACATTCGTTTTTCCATCAATCGGCTTAGGAGTTTCCGAACCAGGGAATGGGGTGCAGGCATCCGAATCCATGTATGCTGCAAATCATGCATGTCAAATACTAAGGGCGTATTATATTTCTTCTTCAACAAACATCCGATTGCGAGTGTATCTGCATCATGACAGTACACGAGATGTGGAGGATTGGCTACTAAACTCCGAGAAACATTTTGATTGAATGTACGAATGCCAAAGGCGGTTTTTAGCATTCCACCATACGGGCTCTTTCCAAGATGATACCTCATAATCCGCACGCCTTCATGAGATTCACTCAACGGGTGTTGTTCCTGGCGGTCATAGGCATGGACGGTGACATCGTGACCTTCACGAACAAGCCAAGCAGCATGACGTAAGACTCTCGGGTCGGGCGAACAGGCATTGGTGACTACCATTGCAATACGCGCCATGTAGCTTCCATACCGAGAGAGAACATGAGGTATTCGGCCTTTCAAAGTCATACTGATGAAGAGCGATAATTAAGGGCGGCTCGCGATTGGTTTAAGCCGCCCCCCCGCGGCGTGAGTGATGATATGGTCGATCAATTACCGAATTTAGGCCGCGAGGCCGAGATGCTTTCCGCCATGGGTATGTCCTCTATCGAGGAATTATTCGCGGATATTCCTGCCGAAGTTCGAATGACTGAGCCACTACCATTACCACCACCACAATCTGAGGAAGAAATTCTTGCAGATGCACGTCGGTTGCTTGGCTCAAATGTGGCCCTCGGAGAACGCGTCTCATTTTTAGGAGCTGGATTGTATCGGAATTATGTTCCTGCTTCTGTTTTTCAATTGGTTAACCGTGGGGAATTCCTCACCGCATATACACCATATCAGCCCGAAGTGAGCCAAGGCATGCTTCAAGCGATGTGGGAGTTTCAAACATTGATTTCTGAACTCGTTGGGCTTCCAGTTGCTAATCTCTCGTTGTATGATGGATCGACTGCGGCTGCTGAAGCTTTGACATGTAGCGTTCGAGTACATAATCGTAAAGCAACCCAAAAAGATACGGTCTATGTCTCAGAATTGACTCCACCCGACCGCCTTTCAGTGATGTACAATTACTGCCAGGGTGCCGATATAAGCATCAAACTTCTTCGGCATCATCCAGATGGAACCCTTGACATCGACGCTGTTTCAGAAGCCGCAGGCTCATGCGGAGTCTATGTCGAACAACCGAATCCCCTCGGTATTTTAGATGGTGGACTTTCTCAACTAAAAGAAATTCTTGGTGAAAATACAGCCCTCATCGTCGCCGTTCAACCCGTTTCACTGGGCCTCGTTGAAGCCCCTGGTCAGTATGGAGCAGATATTGTGGTTGGTGAAGGCCAGCCTCTTGGAAGCCCCATCACCGGTGGAGGTCCAATTTATGGGATATTTGCGTGTTCCAAAGCCTATCTTCGTTTGATGCCAGGACGTATTGTAGGCAGAAGTATTGACGTTGACGGTAAGGTCGCTTATTGTCTGACTTTATCGACAAGAGAGCAACATATTCGTCGTCACCGTGCAACATCAAATATTTGTACAAATGAAACATTGATTGCACTCATGGGTGCCATGCATATGGCTTTGCTTGGCCCAGAAGGGCTTCATGCACTTGCAGTTCGTAACATGACCGCTTGTATATTGGCCAAGCAAAAGTTGAGTCAAGTCGAAAACATTAGATTGCCGCATTTGAACAGCCATCACTTCAATGAATTCGTTATTGAATTGCCAGGTTCGGGTAAAGATTGTTTAGCTCATTTGGATGCAGTTGGCATTGTCGGTGGGTTTGATTTATCCGCATGGTATCCCGAACGAACTAATTGGATTTTGGCAACTTTCACTGACCAGAATAATGCGAATCAGATTGAATTGCTGGTTTCTCATCTTGCTATTTGGGCTTCATCACAGGAGCTGATAGTATGAGTAACTTGTTTGAGCACAATGGGGCAAAAGGGCAAGGGTATTCTCAACCTGCTCCAGTTCTTCCCGAATCATCGATTTCTTTGCCAGCCAGTCTTGCTCGTAAGGTTCTTCCACGCTGGCCTCGCTTATCTGAACCAGAAATGGTCCGACACTACACCTGGCTTTCAAAGAGAAATTTTGGCATCGATACAGGATTCTATCCACTTGGCTCGTGCACGATGAAACACAACCCCCGTGTCAATGAAGTGATTGCACAAATTCCAGGAATTGCAGACATACATCCTCATCAACCAGAGCATCATATCCAAGGTCTCTTGGCGATTTTCCATGAGATGCAATACATGCTAGAAGTGTGTTCAGGAATGGATCAAGTCACCTTGCAACCAGTTGCAGGTGCTCAAGGAGAATTTACTGCTGTTCGATGCGTTCAAGAATATTTCCGCCAACGCGGCGAAACACAACGTACGAAAGTAATCGTGCCAGATTCCGCACACGGAACTAACCCTGCAAGTGCAGCTATGTGTGGCTTTGAGATTGTTGAGATACCAAGCAGAGTCGATGGGCGAATCGACCTTGATGCATTACGAGCAGTTGCCGATGAAACCACTGCAGTGATGATGATTACGAACCCAAATACGCTCGGTTTGTTCGAACCAGACATCGTTGAAGCATCCGAAATCATCCATGGTGTGGGTGGT
>Ga0308013_10001428_pt1 | contig 11731 bp, 10 predicted proteins | sample Neamet181_FD_203131 | JGI IMG/M metagenome (GOLD analysis project Ga0308013, IMG submission 203131) | Marine microbial communities from water near the shore, Antarctic Ocean - #181 | ecosystem: Environmental > Aquatic > Marine > Unclassified | place: Southern Ocean | collected 2014-07-25
GAATACTAAATTTTTCTAAAAATATCACCTCTGATGCACTTAGGAAAGCAGTATGCAGGGCCACAAACAACCCATGAACATGAAAGATTGGCAATGCATGCAATAGAGTATCATGACTAGAAAAACTCCAAGCCTCCTTTAGAGCACGAGCATTAGATGATAAATTGCCATGTGTAATCATTGCCCCTTTTGATCGGCCTGTGGTTCCAGAGGTAAATAAAATGGCAGCAGTATCGCTATCAGAACAAGACTCAAAAATATGATACGTATTAAGCGATAGGATTTCTTTTATAAAAGAATCTTCATTATTTACTCCCATTGCCCTGAGATTAGGAACACCCAACTTTTTACAAACCTGATTAACCTCCTCGTAATTTTCTAAGGAACAAACAAAAAGTTTTGGTTCTATATTCTCAATAAAATATTCGACTTCTTTCATGGTATAAGATGTATTTAAGGGCGTATATATCAAGCCCATCCTTAGGCACCCTAAGTAGAGTCCAACAGCAAATACGGATTTATCATTTTGACAGATTATTCTATCACCTTTCTTCAGACCTAATCCATTCAGGTATGAAGCGAACAGAGCGGACAAATGATCAATTTCTTTGTAGGACCAGTTCTTTTGTCCTGGAATATTAAGGCAAACTTTATCTGCGTCCTGATTAAAACCATCAAATAAAATTTTATATAAATTCTTACTCATGAACTAATTCCTCTTAGTTACTCAACATTCAACACTAAACCCTCACGTCTAGGGTCTGCGCCACCGACGTATCCGGTAGGTTTTTTTAAGGCAATATGCAGCCCACTTCTTTTAGGCATCACCTTTACTCTATGCCCCATAGCCTCTAAATCAGACCGCAAGTCTTCCAAAATTGTATTTTCTTCTAATTCAGTCACCTTGCCCTTATTCATGTAATGGGGTAATTTTACTATATCCTTTGGATCTAGATTCCAATCAATAAGCCCTAAGACTGATTTAGTAACATAGTTTATTATACTTGTTCCGCCTGGTGATCCTGTTAAAGCAAACAAATTACTATCTTTAAAAATAATTGTCGGAGTCATGGATGACATGGGTCTTTTATTACCCTCAACTCTATTTGCAATCTTCTTTCCATTTACCTCGGGTATCATTGAAAAATCTGTTAATTCATTATTTAGTATAAAACCTCCTGCCATTAAATGACTGCCAAAGGGCCCCTCTACCGTTGAAGTCATGGAAACCGCATTACCCTCATTGTCTACTATAACAAAGTGGCTAGTCGAGGGTTTAGAGATATCTATATTTTTTTCAAAGTCTAATGCACCTTTTGGTCGACCATGAGCAACTTCTTTTATAAGTTCTTTTTGGTTAATCAAAGACCTTCTTTGATCAATGTATTCGTCACTTAATAATCCATCTACAGGTACTTTTACAAAATCTGGATCAGCCATATAATAACCTCTGTCAGCATAGGCTAGGCGACTAGCCTCAGAAAAAAGATGTACCATTTCTTTAGATTCTGGTTTTAATGACTTAATATCAAAATCTTCTAATATTTTTAGCATTATTAACATTGTTAACCCCCCAGAGGATGGGGGTGGCATACTACAGATATTATAAGACCTATACATTTGACAAAGAGGCTCTCGCCAAATAATTTCGTAATTTTTTAAATCACTCAAAGTCATTAATGCCTTGCTATCAAATTCCTTTAAGGCATTTATTATTAAGTCGGCAGTTTCTCCTTCATAAAAATCTATTGCGCCTAGTGATGCTATTCTTCTGAGAGTTTTAGCGTATTCTTGATTTCTAAAGATATGCCCTACAGGCAAAGGTTCTTTTTTTTCTCCAACACTTTCTTGATAATAAAGAGAGGCTGCAGGCTCAATTGTTTTTAAATAACTTAAATAACTCAATGTTCGATTAAGAGCAGGTGAAACAGCGAACCCATCTTCAGATAATTTAATGGCATAATCAAATAGCTTAGCCCACTCCAATCTACCAAATTTTTTATGAGATTCTTCCAGCAATCTTATAACCCCGGGAACCCCAACTGAATTTACTCCAATCACAGCATCCGGATAAAAAGGTTTTTTATTTCCACTTTTATCCAAAAAAAGATCATCTTTTGCTCTTGAGGGTGCGGTTTCTCTCCCGTCGAGAGCAAATAACCTTGATTGCCTTGCGTCCCAATAGAGCATAAATGCTCCACCGCCAATCCCTGTTGCCTGAGGTTCTGTAAGTGTTAAAACTAACTGTACTGCAATAGCTGCATCAATAGCATTACCTCCTCTTTTTAATATTTCAGAAGCAGCTTTTGAGGCGTGTGAATTTGATGTAGCGATTATCCCCTTTCCTGGTTTTAAATCGTTTGCATCACAGGCCATTATAAAAAAAATAGAAACCACAGAAAGAATAAAAAGTCTCATAGATACTCCTCAGTTATTAATTTTAGATACTATACAATTCTAATGCCATTGTTTAGTTTCCTTATAATGATTAATTTAGGAAAAAGAAATTTAATAACAGATGTTGATGGTATCTTGGTTGGCAATGCCCATGATCAAGAGATTGGGACAGGTTGTACTGTTATTACACCAATTGAGGGCACTTTAGCATCTGCAGATGTTAGAGGCGGGGCGCCCGGAACAAGGGAGGTCGGGGCATTAAATCCTTATAATCTTGTTGATTCAATCGACTCAGTTGTACTGTCCGGAGGGTCAACTTGGGGTCTCGATGCAGCTAGCAGTGTAGCGAATTATATTGGGTCAAAGGGAAGAGGATTCAGTGCATCGCCAGAATCCAAGCATGTTCCTATGGTGCCAGGAGCAATTCTATATGACCTATCAAATGGAGGTAACAAAAAGTGGGGGGACAGTTCACCATACTACGATCTTGGGATTAAAGCGGCATCCAGTATATCCGATAACATAATATTAGGAAATGCAGGAGCGGGATATGGTGCTAAAGCCGGATCTCTTAAAGGAGGGCTCGGAAGCGCCTCCTTTGTATGCAGCGACGGAATACAAGTAGGTGGTTTATTTGCGGTTAATAGTTATGGCTCCACACTTAATAATGAGACAGGGCAATTTTGGGCTTCAACAGACGAAAATAAAGATGAATTTGGCGGACGAGGCGTGCCTAACTATGCTCCGATGAATATACTAGCCGGAACAAAGGCCGGTAAACCACTTCCTGGACAAAATACGACAATAGGGGTTATAGCAACTAATGCAAAATTAGATGCGAAAGCAGCTAAAAGAATAGCTATAATGGCTCATTCGGGTATGTCGCGAGCAATTAGGCCTATTCATTCTCCAGTTGACGGTGATGTAATTTTTGTACTAAGCACTGGTACATTAAAAAAAGAAATAAAGCTCAACGATATAAATATTATAGGAGAGTTAGGAGCAAGAGTATGCTCAAGATCAATAGCCAGAGGAGTTTTCGAGGCTGAAAGTATCTTAGGAATGAAGTCTTGGAAAGAAATATATGAATAATTTTCTCTTAGTAGTTTTTAGTTTATAATATTTATAATGCGCCGGTAGCTCAGCTGGATAGAGTACTTGACTACGAATCAAGGGGTCAGGGGTTCGAATCCCTTCCGGCGCACCACCGTTTACTAAACTAATAATGGAAATATATGGATTATTTACTTTTATTCTTACTAATAATGATTCTGGCCGTTGCATCAATTATTCTAATTAATATTAGAAAAGATGATAAATCTGATTCAGACACAAAAGGTATTTTTCAGCAATACGATAAAACACAACAAAGTCAAAGTGAATCCTTAACTCGGCAAGAACAGGCTCTTTCAAATCTTAGGATAACTATTCAAGATTTTCAGGAACCTCTTCAGAAATTACGAAATTACCTTTCGGGAGGGACAAGAGCGGGGCAATTTGGTGAGTGGTCGCTTCAGGCGATCATGCAAGATATTTTTTCAGAAAATCGTTACAAAGAAAATGCAGAAATTATAGAGGGATCAGGCCAGAGAGTTGAGTATGCTTTAATTCTTCCCGATGGTTTATTACAGCCAATTGATGCAAAATTTCCATCTGGTTTATTTGATAATTATCTTAATGCCTCGGCATCGGGGAACAGAGATAACGTCAACGCTTCAAAAAAAGAAATTGCAAGGCATGTTAGAAGTGACGCTCAAGATATTCATAAAAAATATATTCTGGTAGGGAAAACGTCTGATCTTGGTATAATGTATATTCCTAGTGAAAATCTTCTTCAACTTATTGATTCAATGAATCTTCGTGAAGAACTATTTAGAGACCACAGAGTCCTGATTTTAGGGCCAAACTCACTTGCGGCATACCTAATAAGCGTCTCAATGAACTTCCGAGTCGAATCCTTTAATGATAGTGCTTCTGAAATAATGAATGAATTTGGAAAATTAAAAAAGGAATTTGAAAAATTTAGTAATTCCACCAATGATTTAAGAAAAAAAGCAGAAGAAATTTCAAATAAAATTGACGAATACAGCACTAGAGAAAGACAGATGGCAAAAGTTATTGGTAATATGGATAATCTCAGTGCTAAGAAAAAGTAATATTATTTAATGATGAATTTGACTTAATAATCCTTAGGTTCTATAAACCCCTGAAGTATCAATAATAAGGGTAGTAAGATGAAAAGAACATTCCAACCTAGCAACCTAGTTAGAAAAAGGCGCCACGGTTTCCGCTCGAGACTACAAACCGTTGGTGGAAGAAATATCTTGTCCAATAGAAGATCCAAAGGTAGAAAATCTCTATCAGCTTAAGCTATGAAATCTGAAAGAAATCAAAATGACTCAAATAACGAAGAGTGCATTTATGATAAAATAACAAAGCGTCCAGACTATATCCGAGCATCAACTGGATCTAACGTAAGGACATCAAGCTTGTTTTTACAAAAATTTAATAGAAAAGATAATGAAATTCCTCGTTACGGTATAACTGCAACAAAAAAAGTTGGGATAGCCGTAGATAGGAATAAAGCAAAAAGAAGATTGCGCCATGCAATTAAGGAAGTGCTTCCCAATTGGGGGGAAAGTGGTTACGACTATGTTGTTGTTGCGACAAAAAAAACTAATATTCTTCCATGGGATGTAATTATATCTGATTTGGAAAGAGCATTTAAGGAGTAGTATGGATGAATGATAGCTCAAGATATATAGTTGCAATAGTTTTAGCTATGGTTATTCTTTTTAGCTGGCAAATACTGTTTCCTGTTGAAGAACCTTTTACTGAAACTAACACCGTTAATATAGAATCAAATTTTTCTTCTACAGAACTTAGTCAGACTAATATCGGTAAATTAACTACAAAAGAATCGTGCTCGTCAAGTCGTGTTATTATAGAAAACGATAGATTGGAAGGCTCAATAGATCTTTGTGGTGCAAAAATTAATGAAATTTTTCTAAAGAAATTCAATAAGACTACTGACAAAGACAGTGACTATGTTCAATTATTTAATGAATCATCTTACTGGGTGGATGCAGGTTGGCTAGCCCCAAGGGGTGCAGAATTTATACTTCCAAATGAAGAATCTTTATGGAAATTAGAATCTCAAAACAGTATTTTATCTCCAACCTCGCCGATATCAATATCCTGGAATAATGGGCAGGGATTAAAGTTTATCCAAACCTATTCAGTTGATAACAATTATCTTTTTTCATTTAAACAAGAGGTCGAAAATAGTTCGCCAGGTTTAATTACGTTATTTCCTTTCAGTAAACTTTCTCGGCAAGAATTGCCGACTGATAGAGCTCTTGGGTTGCTTCATGAAGGACCAACAGGTTGGTTTGATGATGAACTAGAGGAGCAAGATTATGATGATATTGAGAAAAATGATTTCCGTAAAGAATTTCAATCCGGCTGGATTGGGATTAGGGATAAATACTGGGCCACAGCAATAAGCTCTTCAGATGTAGGTGCTAAAAAAGCACATTTTAAAATCTCAAGGGAAAGCAAAAGTGATATTTATCGAATTGGATATACTGGCGAAGCTATTAGTGCCTCCTCGGGGTCAACACTTTCATCAAATGGCTTAATATTCATAGGCGCCAAAGAAGTCGACATTATTCAAAATTACTCTGAAAATAAAAATCTACCAAAATTTGACTTAATTATCGATTGGGGCTGGTTCTACTTTATCTCCAAACCTTTGTTTTATATTCTTGATTTTCTTTTTTCTTATACCGGTAACTTTGGCGTAGCAATTCTTCTCTTAACAGTCTTAATAAAATTAGTATTCTTCCCAGTTGTTAATCGGTCTTATGTCCAAATGGCAAAAATGAGAAAAGTCCAGCCAGAGATCGCAAAAATGAAAGAACTCTATGGCGATGATCGTCAGCGTATGGCACAAGAAATGCAATCCTTATACAAAAAAGAAGAACTAAAGCCTCTATCTGGATGCTTGCCAGTTTTTATCCAAATTCCTGTATTTTTTGCCCTGTATAACGTTCTATTAGTAACAATTGAAATGCGTCATGCTCCATTTATAGCTTGGATTAGAGACCTTTCTGCACCAGATCCACTTTCTGTTTTTAATTTATTCGGCCTAATTAGCTGGACACCGCCACAAATACTAATGATAGGAGTTTTCCACCTCCTGTTTGGATTGACCTTTATGTTGCAAACTAAACTGAACCCTGCGCCAACTGATCCAATCCAAAAAACTCTTTTCACATGGATGCCAATATTTATGATCTTTATAGCTGCGAATTTTCCAATAGGTCTTGTAATTTATTGGGCATGGAATGGCCTCTTATCAATAATGCAACAAGCATATATTATGAGACAACAAGGAATGGAAATTGCACTTTTTGCAAGTTTTGGAAAAAAAGAAAATCCCAACGATTAGCTGAAATATGGAAAGAATTAATAAAAAAAATACCACTTTAAAAAATAAGAGAAACCTTTTTTCAAACCAATGTCGTTTTATTAAAGGAGTGGCTTCGGTTGAAGGTTTGGAAAATTCAATAGTACCAGAAGTTGCATTCCTTGGAAGATCTAATGTTGGAAAATCAAGCTTGCTAAATGCCATAACAAAAAGAGCTAAATTAGCCCACACCTCAAAGACCCCTGGAAGAACACAAGAGCTAAACTTTTTTTCTTTTGGGGAAGAAAAACCTATGCTTACTATTGTTGATATGCCTGGATATGGTTTTGCCAAGGCTTCAAAATCTAAAATCTATGAATGGACTGAGCTTTCAAAATTCTACCTATCGAATAGATCAAACCTAAGGCGGGTATTCCTTTTAATTGATTCAAGACATGATATAAAAGTTTCGGATGAGGAGATCATGTCTATGCTTGATAATTGCGCAGTTTCTTATCAAATAGTTTTAACAAAAATTGATAAAATAAAAGATAGAGATAAAAAAGTTCTTGAGATTCAGGATTCAATAAAAAAATTTATTGCAGTCCACCCAGAGATACTTTCTACGTCATCGCATAAAGATGAAGGTCTGGGGGATCTAAGGAATGAAATATCAGCTATGGTAGATTAACCCATACTAGACTATAAGAAATAAAATTTATAAGGGAATACTATGAGTAAAGACAAAGGAGCAGTTAAAGATTGGTTGAGTAATGCCGATATATTAACAGGAGCACTCCCTTATATGCAGAAATACGATGGCTCAATAGTTGTTATTAAGTACGGCGGAAATGCAATGGCTGATATTGCTTTAGTGGAGTCATTTTGTAACGATATAGTCTTTCTAAAGCAGAGCGGTTTAAAGCCGGTTATTGTTCATGGCGGCGGTCCTCAAATTGGATCGATGCTTGAGAGGCTAGGAATAAAAACTAAATTTGAGTCTGGAATGAGAATTACAGATGAAAGTACTCTAGAGGTTGTTGAGATGGTACTTGCAGGCAGAATCAATAAAAATATAGCATCAAAAATAAACTCAGCAGGAGGAAAAGCGGTCGGAATATCAGGTAAGGACGGCTCCATGATCATTGCAGAAAAGTTAACAAATCAAAAAAATGACACTGAATCTAATATAGAAAAAATTATTGATTTAGGTTATGTTGGATTTCCCAAAAAAATTAATAATGAGATTATTGAGACTCTGATAAATGATGACTTCATTCCAATAATAGCTCCACTAGGCATAGGTCTTGATGGTAAAACATATAATATAAACGCTGATACAGCAGCTGGAGCAATAGCATCATCTTTAAAGTCCAAAAGATTGCTTATCTTGACTGATGTAGAGGGTGTCATGGACTCAGAGAAAAATCTTGTTGAAGAAATCAATGAAGAAAAAATTAAAAAAATGATTGATTCTGGAGAAGTTTCCGGTGGAATGATACCAAAATTAAATACCTGCCTGGACAGTACCTCAAGTGGTGTTGAAGCAGCTGTTATAGTCGATGGAAGAGTTAAACATGCAGTTTTACTTGAACTATTCACAGATCATGGCGCCGGCACACTAGTGCGTTAGGGTATATAAATGGATTTATCATCAATTGAAAGCTGGGTATTTGATTTAGACAACACCTTATATCCTCCAGAAGAAAAAATATTTGATCAAATGGATAAGAAAATGACATCCTTTATCTCAGGACACCTAAGGATAGATAAGAATGAGGCTTTTAATGTTCAAAAAGATTACTTTTTAGAATATGGAACAACGCTTGCCGGCCTAATGCATGATAAGAAAAATAATATAGATCCCGACGAGTTCTTAAAATTTGTTCATGATATTGAATTACAATCTTTGAGTTCAGACCCAGAACTTAGAACTGCAATTCTTAGACTTCCAGGAACTAAATTTATCTTCACAAACGGAACTACCGTTCATGCTGAAAATGTATTAAAGAAACTAAACCTCGAAAATATTTTTGAATCTATATTTGATATAAGGGCAGCAAACTATATTCCAAAGCCTAACCTTGAAACATACAACTTATTTATTAAATCAACTAATATTAACCCGCACTCTTCAATTATGTTCGAGGATATGGGAAGAAACCTTCCGCCGGCTAAATCTCTAGGGATGACAACCGTACTGATTAAGAGAAATATACCTAATAGTAAAAATGACCTTCAACAAAAGAAATATGCTGATCTTTGGAATAAGGATGTTGACGCTGATTATATTATTGACGACTTAGTAAAGTTCCTAAATAACAAGTAGATAAATAAATTAAAAATCTAAAGAGTGAATTATGAGTAATGAAAAAATTAAAACGATAGAAAAAGCATTTGATGAAATAGAAAGTATAAACTCCAACTCTTCAAGTCATATTATCGACGCGATAGAATCTACGATAGAAGATATCGATAAAGGAGAAATACGAGTCGCAGAAAAAATTAATGGCGAATGGATCATTAACCAGTGGATAAAAAAGTCAATACTCTTATATTTTCGTATAAATGATATGCAATTAATTTCCGGAAGTTCTGGGGACACACATTGGTGGGATAAAATAGAATCAAAGTTTCATCAATGGGATAAAAAACAATTTATCGAAGCTGGTTTTAGAGCAGTCCCCGGATCAATCGTTAGAAAAGGTTCCTTCGTGGCAAAAGGAAGTGTCTTGATGCCTAGCTTTATTAATATAGGTGCTTATGTAGGCTCTGGAACAATGGTAGATACTTGGGCAACAATAGGCTCTTGCGCGCAGATAGGATCTAACTGCCATATATCAGGGGGAGCTGGCATAGGTGGTGTTCTTGAACCTATTCAAGCAAACCCCGTAATTATTGAAGATAATTGCTTTATAGGAGCAAGGGCAGAAGTCGCTGAAGGAGTAATTATTAGAGAAGGATCAGTTCTCTCGATGGGTGTATTTCTTTCAGCATCAACCCCTATTGTTCATAGAGAAACAGGAGAAATAATTCGAGGTGAGGTTCCCCCTTACTCAGTTATTATTCCTGGAACTTTCTCTCCAAAAGGTGATTCCTCAAAACCATCACTATATTGTGCGGTAATAGTGAAGACAGTTGATGAAAAAACACGATCCAAAACTTCAATCAATGAGCTTCTTAGAGATTAAAGAAATGATAGATATAGGAACAGGCGATCCAATTAAACTAACTAAAACTCTAATTAGCCATCGCTCTATTACACCCGTAAACGATGGAGCAATAGAACAATTATCTCATTGGCTAGAAGAGATAGGGTTTGATTGCAATATCCTTAACTTTGATCAAGAAGGAACTGATACGGTTAAAAATCTTTGGGCTAAAGTAGGAAGTAAAGGACCAACTATCTGTTTCGCTGGTCATACGGATGTTGTTCCTATAGGAAATATTGATGAGTGGTCATCTGATCCCTTTAAAGCAGCTGAAATAGATAAAAAAATAATTGGGCGTGGCGCAGCTGACATGAAGGGAGCAATAGCATCGTTCATTGCTGCAACAAAGAAATTCATCGACGAGAATCCAAATTTTCCTGGCTCGATAGGGTTTATAATAACTGGAGACGAAGAAGGATGTGCAGTTAACGGTACAAAAAAGATCCTGCAGTGGATGGAAGAAAAAAACTTAACATTTAATGACTGTATAGTTGGCGAACCAACTAATCCAAATCACCTGGGTGAGATGATTAAAATTGGAAGGCGAGGTAGCGTAAATGGAATCATTACAGTCGAAGGAATCCAAGGACATGTTGCTTATCCAAATTTAGCCGATAACCCTATACCGAAGTTATTAAAAATATTAGAAAATTTAATCAAAGAAAAGCTAGACAATGGAACTGACCATTTTCAGCCATCAAATATTGAAATCACGTCAATTGATATTGGTAATCAGGCTACCAATGTTATTCCTGATAAAGCCTCTGCTAATTTTAATATTCGATATAATGATATTTTTGATAATAAAAAGATAGAAGACGAGGTGCACAAAAGAGTGAGGGGTCTAAATTACAATTACTCCATAAAATTTGAACACTCTGGTGATGCCTTTCTAACTCACCCAGGAGAGTTTACGGAAAATTTATCTAATATTATTGAAGACCAAACAGGTAAGAGGCCTGAGCTATCGACCTCCGGAGGAACATCAGATGCCAGATTCATTAAAGACTATGGAAATGTTGTTGAATTTGGTTTAGTCGGCGCAACTATGCACAAAATAGATGAATCGGCCTCAATAGAAGATATTATAAATCTTACAGAGATATACTATCAAGTTTTAAAAAAATACTTTTATTCATAATCCACTTTTATTAATGATAGCCCCTCAGATGGAGCAACCGGGCCGCATAGAGTCCTATCCCTGCCCTCTAAAATCTCTTTAATTTTTCTTTCATCCCACTTTCCTTCTCCAACCAGCTTGAGTGATCCAACAATTGACCGAACCTGATTGTGAAGGAAGGACTTCGCAGAAACTGTTATCTTTATTTCTAATTTTTCTTTTTGGATTTTAATAATATCGATAGTTTTAATTGGTGACCTAGATTGGCAGTGAGTTGAACGAAACGTAGTAAAATCATGGTTACCCAATAAATATTTTGATGCTTTAATCATAGATTCAATATCTAGATTCTTTCCCACTCTCCAATATTTCCCCTTATCTAGGGTTAATGGAGCTCGTCTATTAATTATTCCATACCGATAATGTCTTTTGATGGCAGAGAATCTTGCATGAAATTTATCCGTTACTTCTTCAACATCCAAAATTGCAATTGGATGAGGTTTTAAATGGCTATTTATTGCCTCCCTTAACTCATTCGAGTCTGTTATTCTCTCTAAGTCAAAATGTGCAACTTGACCATGAGCATGAACG
>Ga0308013_10001429_pt1 | contig 11725 bp, 12 predicted proteins | sample Neamet181_FD_203131 | JGI IMG/M metagenome (GOLD analysis project Ga0308013, IMG submission 203131) | Marine microbial communities from water near the shore, Antarctic Ocean - #181 | ecosystem: Environmental > Aquatic > Marine > Unclassified | place: Southern Ocean | collected 2014-07-25
CCAGCAAGGCAAGATCGTAGTTGCCAACCTGATCGTAGTAGTAGGCAACCAATACCGGCCCTAACGCCGACATGCCAAAGGTAAATGGCATGGCTGTGGATCTCACCGAGCCAAGATAGCGCCGCCCGAAGAACGTGGCCCATATCACCTCTTGTAAGGGCAGCAAGCCACCCCAGCCAATACCCATTAAGAGAAACCCAGCATAAACTAGAAGGTCTAGTTCATTTGCAACGCTGAAGACAATAAGCATAACCGCGCTACCTGTGACCGCAGCACCGACAGCGGCTAGCTTTCGCGGACTATAGCGGTCGATGAGGATGCCCCAGAAGGGTTTGCTAAGGAAAGCCGGTACTGACGCTAAAGAAATCATAGTGGAGGCAACGAGCCTCGAATAGCCAGCATCCGTCATCAACGGAATTGTCTGAATCAGCATGACCGTAATCGAAATTTGAAATAAGCCGAATGCCAGCACCAAGAAATAGAAACTGGAGGTGCGCATCGCCTGCGAACGCGTCATAGAATTCTCGAAATCAGCTTTCGCTGCCGCGCCCTGACCCTGCGACATTTCTTCTGCTGATTTCCCATCGGGGTTAAGGCCGTGATCTTCTGGGCAACGCCGCACGATGAATGCTGTAGGCAGGGTGAGCAAACCCGCCGCTATACCCAGTAGCTTCCATGAGGCACGCCAACCAAATTCATCTACCATCCATGTCGACAGAATCGGAAGTATGATGCCCGAAAGTGAGATCCCCATTCCCGCCAGCGCGACTGCCCTGCCACGTCGCTCAACAAACCACTTACCCAGCGTGACATTCACCACCAAATTGCCGACCAGAGCCGCTCCAGCGGTAAGCATTAGTCCATTCAGTAGCAACCACTGACTAAGCGTGGTGATATTTCCAAGACTATAAGTCGCAGCAGACAAGATAAACGCGCCCACAATAATGAAACGGCGCCCGCCGTAACGATCAATATAGGAGCCAATCAAGAAGCCAGTGCATGCAAGAACGACTTGCCCTATGGAGCGGGATAGGCTGAATTCAGCTCTAGTCCAGCCAAATTCCTCAGTCATCGGAATGAGAAAGGACCCTACTATGTAATTGGACATACCAACGGCAACAAATTGCGAGACGAATCCCGCCACGACGATCCAGTAACCATAGTAGATACGATTAGATTGAAGGTTATCGGTCAAACTTTCTTCCAACAGCTAATAGATGAACCATAGGTAACTGTGTCTTACCGCAGAGAAATCCACGAAGCGCGCAGTCTAATCGAAGAGGGCCTTATAGTATATAAAGAGGACGTGCGCCACGCGAAGGCCAGTAATATGATACCTGACCCTTTTCAATGAATTTAAAGTCTAGCAATAGTTTGATCTAATCTAGCAGAGCGCCTCGGCTTCACTAACATCTACGATAGCCAGATAGCGTTTGATAACTTCAGTAACGCCCAGTTGCAGGGATTCGACTATGAGTGCGTGACCTATGGAGACTTCAAGAATATTAGAAATCTGCAAAAACTTAGGCAAGTTCTTTAAGTCCAGATCGTGCCCTGCATTGATACCTATACCAAGTTGGCCCGCCCTTTCGGCCGCTGCTCGATAGCGCTCGAAAACCATCTCCTCCTTTGGACCCGCGTAATGACTCGCGAAGTCTTCCGTATAGAGCTCAATACGGTCAGCAGCCACGCTCGGCACGTGATCAACCATTTCAGGGTCTGGGTCTAAAAATAGGCTGCTGCGAACGCCTCGCTCACGAAGCTCACTTAATACCTGCCGCAGAACAGACTTATTCTGCGGGATATTCCAACCATGATCAGAAGTCAGCTGCTCGGGAGAATCAGGTACGAGCGTACATTGATCTGGAGACACTTCTAGAACCATCTTTAAGAATTTTTCAGAGGGGTAGCCTTCTATATTGAATTCGACCTGTGGTTTATCTCTTAGCATTTCGCTAAGTGCATAGACATCGCGCCGAGTAACATGACGCTCATCTGGGCGCGGATGCACCGTGATGCCCTTAACACCCAAGTCAATCAACTGCTCACTAAATCCAACAACAGAAGGAAAGTCCCGACCCCGAGAATTCCTAAGTAAGGCAATCTTATTTACGTTAACGCTGAGTACTGTCACAACAATTCCTTAAGGTAAATATCGAACGGGAGTCGAGTCGATGCGGATCAACTCTGTAAAAATTCAAGTAGTATTTTGTGCAAGGCCTGAGGTTTTTCTGCATGCAACCAATGTCCCGCGTTCATGATTAACTTTACCGATGCTGCGGGAAAAAATTTTTGGATCTGCGCCTCGTGCTCGGGTTTTATATACGGCGACAAGCTACCTTTTACGAATAGAGTGGGTTTAGAAAAACTCATTGTCGCTATAAGCTCGGCCCGAAGGTTAACGTAATTTTCACGTATCGAACCCTTATGCAGTCGCCACTCGAACAAACCTTCTTTATTGCGCAATAGATTTGTTAGTAAAAATTTTCGTGTTGCCTCCTCTGAAATATAATCCTTAAGAGTTACTTCAGCCTCTGCCCTGCTTTTAATCACATCGAGTTTAACCGCATCCATACCATCCAAAACATTCATGTGGCCGTCCGCATCTTCGGGGTAACTCACTGGTGCTATATCAATAACCACCAGCTTCTCTACCAGATCTGGAAAAATAAGCGCAAGCTGCATCGCAACTTTTCCACCCATCGAATGCCCAACGATACAGCAAGATTTTAACCCTAAGCGAACAATCAGCTCACGAACATCCTCCGCCATTACTTGATAATCAAGCCGATCTGAATGCGGTGAGTCACCATGATTCCGCAGATCAACCCCATAGACAGCGTACTGCTCCGCTAGCTGCCTAGAATGCCACCCCCAGTTACTCAAGCTGCCAAACAAGCCATGTAGCACGATCAAGGGCACACCGGTTTCTGAATACTGTCGGTAGTTTAGCTCCATAGCGGCCGAGCCTATGGCAGATCCTTAAAAAGGTTGAGCACATCATCATGATGGGTCTTGGTCTTGAACTTATCCATAATATGCGCGAGACGCCCTTGCTTATCGATAATAAAAGTTGTGCGTACGATGCCCATATATTCACGGCCCATGAATTTCTTTAAGCCCCAAACGCCGTATTTTTCAGCGATCGTACGATCCTCATCTGCTAAAAGATCGAAATTCAGACTCTCCTTTTCTTCAAACTTTGCCAGTCTCTTAACCGGGTCTGGGCTCAGGCCCAGCGCTACTGCATCAAACTTGGCTAATTGCTCCTTGGAATCGCGCAGTCCACAGGCCTGTGCGGTACAGCCAGGCGTCAAGGCTTTAGGATAAAAGTAGAGCACCACGTTAGCGCAGCCTCTAAAGGCTTTCAAACTTACCTTTTCCCCTGCTTGATTTAGCAAGGTAAATGTCGGCGCCATACTGCCCAGTTTCAAAGTGGTCATTGTGTTCTCTCTCAGATGCTATGAGCAATATGATGCATAGATTAAATGAGCGCCATTATTCCCATTAGGATTCTATTCGCTAGCTCCTCATATTATTATGACGGCATTGCTCCCGCCATTATGAGTTACCATTCTTTGATCTGGCTTTCTCTATATTACACAGCCCAAATGAACGCAAAAGTTGAATCCACCATCGTACTCTCCGAAGCAGGTATCTCCGCCGAATCTGGCGTTAAAACTTTTCTCGCAGGCTATTTTATATAGCAACACTTCACAAACTGCCTGTCCCGCCAACTCTGACGCAGCATAGTCTAGCATCAAGAGGAGCGATATCGTTGGCCTACCCGAATATTTCATGCAAGAATCAGGGCTGTCAGTTGGACCCATAGCTCGTTTAATAAACAAAAAATAATTCAGAATGAGGTTGTTGATGAAATTTTCTAAATTCCTTTTTACCGTCCTGCTTGCAGCTATCGCTCTTAGCTTCACCCAATTTTCCCTCGCCGATCACCATGGTGACGCCACAGCGAAGACGCTAGCGCAGTGGGCAGAGGGCGAACATCGTAGTGATGTTAATCGCACCCGCAACGAATCTCGAAATCCTACAGAAACCCTGAAGTTTTTTGGCTTAGCGGCAAATATGACTGTGATAGAGATTCTACCATCCAGAGGTTGGTATACAGAGATCATAGCTCCTTATCTTCGCGATCATGGAAAATATTATGCAGCGCATTTTTCACCGAATGCCTCTGCCTCCTATATGCCGCCTAACCTGCGTGACTTCGAAGAGAAGATCACCGCAGACCCAGGCCTCTATGGCAAAATTACCGTACGTCATCTCAACCCACCTAATGAGGTTGCAATTGCACCTGCTGAGACGGCAGACATGGCACTGACGTTTCGCAACGTACACAACTGGATCATGGCGGGACAAGAACACGAATACTTCGCAACGTTCTACAAGGCTTTAAAGCCCGGTGGAATGCTGGGAGTAGTTGAGCATAGAGCTAAGCCCGATGCTGGTATGGACGTCATGCGCACCTCGGGATACGTAACCGAAGCTTATGTAAGAGAAGTTGCGGCAGCTGCTGGATTCGAATTTGCAGGCAGCAGCGAATTGAATGCTAATCCGAAAGATCCAACAGTTCATCCCGAAGGTGTTTGGACTCTGCCACCGAACTATAGAATGGGCGACGTAGATAGAGAAAAATACTTGGCGATAGGCGAAAGCGACCGCATGACGTTAAAATTCGTCAAGCCACTGTAGAGTGGCTACAGATAAATTCGATACCGTAGAAAACAATTCTCACGTATGCGTCATCATCGGCGCCGGTGACTATATAGGTGCGGCTATAGCGCGCCGATTCGCAGCAGGCGGCTTTACCGTTTGTCTTGGAAGACGCAATGGCGAGAAAAATGCCGAGCTCGTTGCTGAAATCGAGGCTGCGGGCGGCAAAGCCCATAGCTACACATTGGATGCACGCGAAGAAGTGCAGATAGTCGAGCGCTTCGCAGCCATTGAGAAAGATATTGGTCCAATAGAGATCATGATTTCGAATGCTGGAGGGAACGTGAACTTCCCTATTCTAGAAACTACCGAAAGGGTGTTCTACAAAGTCTGGAAGATGGCTTGCCTGACTGGATTTCTAAGCGGGCGCGAAGCAGCGAAATACATGTTGCCGCGTAATAGTGGGTCTATCTTTTTCACCGGCGCTACTGCCAGCCTTCGCGGTGGTAGTGGCTTCGCGGCTTTCTCTAGTGCTAAGTTCGGCCTGCGCGCCCTGGCACAAAGCATGGCGCGCGAACTTGGCCCCGAAAACATTCATGTGGCACATTTAATCATTGATTCCGGCGTCGATACCGCCTTTGTTCGTGACCGCATAAAGGACCGGGGCGATAATCCAGACTCCCTCCCCGCTGACACTCTTATGGACCCAAAATCTATAGCAGACAGCTACTGGATACTGCATCATCAGAGTCGCGATGCCTGGACACATGAGATGGACATTAGACCCTTCGCAGAAAAATTCTAATATTTGACCAATTCACTCTTGCTCTATTCAATAAAGGCGTAAAAATTTATGACAGTCAAAGCAGAGTTTCATTTCGATTTTGGCAGTCCGAATACCTACTACTGCCATAGAGTCATACCGGGCATCGAAGAGCGTACAGGCATTGCTTTCGACTATGTGCCGATATTACTAGGTGGCGTATTCAGAGCCACGAATAATAAATCACCTATGGAAGCGTTTGCTGGCATAAAGAACAAATCAGAGTACAACTCTCTAGAAACTAAGCGCTTCATCGAGAAACATAACCTATCGAAGTTCAAGTTTAATCCTAATTTTCCTGTGAACACGCTGCATATTATGCGCGGTGCTGTCTGTTCTAGGAACAAAGGGATGGCTAAGGAATACATCGAAGCTATATTTCAGTCCATGTGGGAGCAGGAACTGAATATGGCTGATCCAGAAATCATAAAGAGCGCTCTGCTAACAGCAAACTTACCAGCGGATGAATTACTAGCCGGCAGTATAGATGCCAGCGTAAAACAGAAGCTGATTGAGAATACGGAGGCTTCTGTAAGCCGAGGTACTTTCGGTGCGCCTACATTTTTTGTTGGTGATGAAATCTTTTTCGGAAAAGACCGGCTTAGGGAGGTTGAAGAAGAAATCATCGCTCAGTTGGCGCGATCATAAACTCGCGTTAAAGTAATAGCTCCGCGAAATGACTCCGGCTGGATTGTCATCTCTACTCGCAATCGATTCCCTCCTTCTTCGAGTGTGTAGGTCTCCAGCGTGAATCCTCCATCACGAGGTCTAGCCTCAACGACCAGTGCGCCAGCTTCCCAATTTCCGAACGAAAAATCTTCGCCTCCTTCTGCATAGAAATTATTGGCCGCAGTGCTGCGTCGGCGCCCATCTGTGTGAAAGATGCGCTGATAGTCATCGGCGTAAGTGAATGTAAATTCCGGCTCAGCGAATTCGATACGTAATACATCATCGTAGGAGATCCGATCATAAAGTTCCTGCTCTGGAGGTCCACCGCGGTAGAAATCTTCTGGTCGCTTCCTGAAAAAGCGCCGAGCTACCTTTCCACCGCCCTCCTTGATTGCCTCTTCCACCTGTTCGTCGCTATTGTCAGATAATTCTTCGTTGAAAATCCAGTCTCCCGCCAGTAGCTGGTGGCTTTCTACATTCGCACTCTGGCTCTCTGACTGCTGCGCGCCCGCCAAGAATAGGCTGAATACTATCAACAGCGCGAAGAAACTCTTTGCCGCCTTACCAATCAATTTTAGCTGATCGCTCACTTTTCCCATCCAGTTATCTAAGAGTACGAGTCACTAGTATTAGATCGTCTTTCGCCATTTGGCGATAGCCTGCCCAATCTCGTGAGGAGAATCTTCCTGCAGGAAATGATTTCCCGAGACCGTCACCTCGGTTTGATTCGGCCAAGACCTACAAAATTCTCGCTGCTCCCCCGTTAATATTGCACCCGGCTCGGCATTAATAAACAGCTTGGGTAGATCCGCTTCAGCAAGCCAATCAGCATAGGCCTGCACAATTTCTACAACGTTTGCAGGCGTCCCATCAATCGGTATTTGTCGTGGCCAGGTAAGAGTAGGTCGTCGATCCTCGCCACTATTCTGGAAGGGTCGTCGGTAGACTGCCATCTCCTCCTCACTCAGATCTCTAAGAATAGAACCCGGAAGCACTCTCTCAACGAAGGTATTATTATCCAGCACCATTTCTTCACCAGAGGTCGAGCGAAAGCCCTGGAAAATCCCCCGTGCTGCCTCAGGCCATTCATCCCAAGTTACTGGTCGAACGATGCCTTCCATATAGGCGATGCCCTTAACGGCACTTCGATGCCTGTTAGCCCAATCGAAACCCAGCGCTGAACCCCAATCATGTATTACCAGAGTTACATCGCGCTCCACTCCCAGGGCCTCCAATGCGCCGTCTAGATATTCTCTGTGTTGCACGAAGGTATAGCTGCTGGCATCGGGGTTGTCTAGCTTTTCAGAACCCCCCATTCCGATAAGATCGATCGCTATACAGCGTCCTTGACCCTGTAGGTGCGGCATGATGTTTCGCCATAGATAGGAGGACGTGGGATTCCCATGCTGAAAGATGATTGGGTCGCCCTCACCCATCTCCACATAGCTCATCGCCTTACCTTTAACAATGACCTCCTTCTTTGCGTGCTCCTTAGTGTTTAACATAATTTTCCCCATGGTTTGTTAAGATATTCATCACCAAAAAGCGAAGTTCTATGAGAATAAACCTCCCCGCTCACCAATTCAATTGCAGTAGACGCATCAATCAGGATATGCGGCCTCGAGCTGTATTTGAATTAGCGCCCAGTTATCGGCTATGCTTTAATTCCACAGTGGCATTTACACTACGGCAATCAGGAGAGAATACAAATGACAATGCAAACAACACCCCTATTAATGTCCAGAATACTAGGGCGGGGTGCAATCCTGGATCCTGATATCGAAATCGTCACCATGCAAGCCGAGGGCATGCATCGGCAGACGCTGAAAAAAACTTGGGACAGAGCGAATCAGGTTGCCCACGCCCTGCAAAAGCAGGGCATCGAGGTAGGCGATAGGGTAGGCAGTTTCATGTGGAATAATTATCGCCATCTGGAGTTGTATCAAGCAGTTCCCTCTATGGGCTCCGTGCTACACACACTAAATATTAGACTTTCTCCAACCGACCTTGAGTACATCATTAATCACGCAAACGATAGAGTGATTTTTGCAGATGAAGATTTACTTCCTCTACTGGAGCCGCTCTGGGGCAAGTTGCCTAGTGTAGAGCTTCTCGTCATCTGCCGTCATGGCGAGGGCGGCGAGAGTTCATTTGAGAACCAGATTGACTATGAAGACTTTATTGCAGATCAGGACTCTATTTATGACTGGCCAGAAATAGATGAAAACTCTCCTATGGGCTTATGCTATACATCCGGCACAACTGGCAAGCCAAAAGGAGTCATGTATACGAACCGTTCTACCTACTTACATACGCTTACCGAATGCCTAACAGATTCTATGGGTCTATCCTCGCTCGATTCCCTACTCAGTATTGTGCCAATGTTTCATGCCATGGGATGGGGGCTTCCTTTCTGTGCTTCTATGCTGGGCTGCAAGCAGGTTTTGCCACACCGCTTCATGGTCCCTGATGCTTTTCTTAAGCTGATGACTGAAGAAGAAGTAACGATCTCTGCCGGAGTTCCAACTATATGGCAGGGAGTCAAGGCCGCGCTCGAGGCTGAGCCCGATAAGTATGACCTCAGTAAATTAAAAAGTATGACCTGCGGTGGATCTGCGCCACCGGTTTCTATGATGCGCTGGTACTGGGATAGCTATAACGTAGAAATGATTCAAGGCTGGGGGATGACCGAAACCAATCCCCTTGGCACCTTGTCAAGAAAGGTAGCTAAACGCTCTCACATGAATATATCCGAAGATCAACAATTTGAAAATATTGCCAAGGCCGGTCTCGCCATGCCGGGACTAGAGATCGAGATCTTCGATGAGGACTGGAACCGCCTACCACATGATGGCGAGGCAGTGGGTGAACTCTGCATTAAAGGGCCATGGATTGCAGCAGAATATTACAATGATCCACAACCCGAAAAATTTCACGACGGTTGGCTAGTGACTGGCGATGTCGCGAAGATTGATCCTGAGCAGTATATTCTCATCGCCGATCGCTCTAAGGATTTGATCAAATCCGGCGGCGAGTGGATATCTTCGGTAGACTTGGAAAACCATATTGTAGGCATGGCCGAAATTGCACAAGCTGCGGTTGTCGCTCAGCCCCACCCGAAATGGGATGAAAGGCCAGTTGCGTTGGTAATAATGGAGACAGGCAAGTCGCTCGATATAGAGGCTGTACTCGAACACTGCAGCAAAATTTTTGCCAAGTGGCAATTACCTGATGATGTGATCGTCACAGACGCGATCCCGCTCACCTCTACAGGCAAAATAGACAAGAAGGTCATCCGAGCAAAGCTAGATGCTGAAGGCTATCAGCTGCCTAGCTTACGCTAGGGAGCATCTGCTCATGTCTAAATAATCACTGGCCTGGGTCGGTAGGAGCGTAGTCAATTCCTTCGGTATCTGCCCTCCTCGCCCCAGCCAGAATTCCAGGTAGCGCATAGTTGCCTTCGTGACAGGCGTACTCAAATAGGCGCTCGCCATTCGCATTCATGGGTAGTTCGCCACTCCATGGCTGACTGTAATTTACTGGATCCTCTACGGTAAACTGATACAAGATTGTCCCATCCGACGTGCGTGTAAAACGCTCAAGCACCTTCATTTGTTGAGAACCATAGAAACGATGTTCGAGTGACGAGCGCATACCCTGCTGCGCGTGAAAATTTGTCGTCTCGATAACGAGAGAATCTTCCTCGTAGTAGCCAATGGAGTCACCCAACCAAGGATAGAGTGGCGGGTTCTGATGCTCAGAATTCATTCTTACGATGCGTGCATCATGATTCATCTCAGCCAATAGAACTACGTGAGATTCCGTCTGAATGATCTGCGTCAGATTGTTATACAGAACCGGCAACTTTGGCGGCCCACCCGACGAACCGAATCCCACCATGCATCTCTCACCAAGAGGCCGCACCTCGGGCCCATCGTAAGATTGCCTCTGCTGCATCGCCGCAGCAAAATTGGCGCGGCCCTGTTCACTATAGGGAAGCTGACCATCTTCGGGCTCTACTATCACCGATGTACGAATTTCTTCATTTACGACCGCTAGCTGTTCTCCCGGATCCATCCAGAACGTATTGTAGCCGCCAACATTCTGCCCCACTGAAGGCGCCTCACGATTCGGATCGCTAGGTCGATTACTCGCTTCCATTCGTGTCCGCACACTTGCTTCAATCAAGATCGCCTCTTCTTCAGAGATCGCCAACTTACCCTCGAACCGTTCTGCTCTTTCTAAATTAGTCTGAGTTGCGAGAGACCAAGTACCTTGGATATCCGGCACGCCAAATTCTGTTAGCGGCGCAATGTAACCAGCCTCAGCAGCGAAACTATTGCTATATGTAGAAATGAATGCGGCAACACCGAAGACGCTCGTGCGGACAAATACGGCGGAATATAAATGTAAATAATTTTTAACTTTCACTTAATTGCTCCTAGTTGGCGACTCCGAGATCCTGCAATCAAATAGGATCCTAGCACGCCAAGATATTATGCCATCTATTTACCTTCTGTTTCTAATATCCTGATACCGTTCACCCTTTAGTCACCACAAATTCCCATGGATCTGCTCCAGTGGCCGATCCATACTTGGTTCTTAGAATACTAAGGATTTAAGCGAGAATCTTTTCAAGTTGGTGATCTCAGTTCTGTGTAACTAAGGTTTAAATCTGTTATAAAAGGGGTATGTGTATTAAATTCTCTTTTTGCCCTAACTTGGTGCAGAAGCGGCGGTTACGGATAGAAGCAGTAGCAATGACGAACATCAAACAATTAACGAGCGCAATCGCATTTCTTGCCTCCATCTCCGTTCTCGATAACTTCATCTTTGTTGAATTAGAACCCGGATTCGAAAGCATGGTGCTCATCGAGCCCTATGACTCTCCAAACAAAGCTGAAATTATGCAATTGAATGGACGCCCAGAGGGCCTGAGTAAAACAAAAGATTTTTGGATCGATCGACACAAAATTAGCAGCGGTGACTTCGCAAAGTTTTTAGAGTCAACAGGCTATGAGCCACAGGTATTTTCAAACCAAATTGGAGATATCACACCTGTTGTCATCAAAAAAAGATTGCAAGCTCAAGCTGGCAATAAAAATTTGATGAGGCAGAATAATGACCCTTCCAAGCGCCACTCTCTGTCTCTCGCAGGACAAGACGATCTGAAGGTGAATTTTAAAGACGCTCAGACATATTGCAAGTGGCTAGGAAAAGTTTTACCGACAGCAGAACAATTTGAATTTCTTGCCGAGGAAGAGCATGACAGAAAAGCCCCCAGCCTCATCGACTTTCGCTGCGTGAGAAACATTTAGGAGTCGCGAGTAGGTATTATCCCGCACTTGCCATCTAGATCTCTCGAGCTATTAACAACTTCATAATTTCGTTACTCCCGCCGTATATCTTCTGTATGCGACTATCTGCATACATCTTGGCAATCGGATACTCCATCATAAACCCATAGCCGCCAAAGAACTGGAGACACTCATCCACGATTTCACACTGCTTCTGCGTAGTCCACCACTTCGCCATAGCGGCCGTTGCGTCGTCTAATTTCCC
>Ga0308013_10001433_pt1 | contig 11675 bp, 12 predicted proteins | sample Neamet181_FD_203131 | JGI IMG/M metagenome (GOLD analysis project Ga0308013, IMG submission 203131) | Marine microbial communities from water near the shore, Antarctic Ocean - #181 | ecosystem: Environmental > Aquatic > Marine > Unclassified | place: Southern Ocean | collected 2014-07-25
TCCTTTGATGCTGTTTTACCTTTTCTAGACGTAATGATTACATTGCCTTTCCATTCTGATAATAATGAAAATAAATTAGATTTTTCTTTAACTTCATACCCCCAATACACTTCAGATCCTGAATTGTTAATTTCTTTTATTGATAATTTTGGATATCCTTCTTTGAATTGAATTGTTACTCTTTTACCTGTAGGTGTTTTACCATAAAATTGAAGCAGTTGATTAATTCCTACATCTACCCATTTTTTCCCTTTTACGCTTACTATGATTCCTTCCCTTATGTCCCCGACAACTATTTTTTTTGCATCTGATGGTGTAACATGACTTGGAATTTTTAACGGGTGTAACACTCCTGCAAATTTAAGATCATTCATTTTTTGAAATAACCTTCTTCTAAGAAATTGTGGTGTTTCTAAATATTTTAAAATCATTGACATTAAACTTCCATCTGAACCGTTGTTGCCCTCTTGGTAAACATAGATTGTTTCTACTTTAAAAATAGCACAGGCTCTAGCTAAAACTGAAATTTTACGTGTTTTATCTATTTTTAGTGATTCGTCTTGTAATGCTGATGTGGGGATTGCAACGGATATTTTCAATGTAATTTAATCTCTCAAGTTATAGTTATACTCAGTTAATTTTTGTCGTGCGGATATTTTTCTTTAGCAGTATTTGCATAACTAACAATTTGTTCATCTGAAACTAATTCATACAAACTATTTCCTGTTTTAATGTGTGCCATACGGATATGATTAGTTCCTTCTTTATCATCACTTGATAGATAAATTCCTGCAGATGCTAATACTGATGCCTCATCTAATGTTAAATCATCCTTGTATGTTTTTTCTAAAAAGTCTGTTACGCTATCTGAACCTGAACCAATTGCTATTGCATCATATGAAATGTAAGTTCCACTAGGATCTGTGAGAAATAATTCTGGTGTGTTATTTACAACTCCTCCTAAAATTAGGGCAACGCCATATGGTCTTACACCTGCATATTGTGTATATTGTTGACATTGATCAGCTAAATGTTTTGCAATTGTTTCAACTTCAACTGCTTCATCATAAATCATTTTATTACTTTGAGAAAAGAATCTTGCATTATCTACTTGACTTCTTGCATCTGGAATGTAACCTGCTGCTGCAACTCCAACATGATCATCAATTTGAAAAATCTTTTGTGGATTTTCAGAAACTTGTAATTTTCTTGGTTTTTCTTCTACTGCAATGACGATTCCGTCTTTACATTTTACTCCTACTGCAATTGTTCCTCTTCTTACTGTTTCAATTGCATATTCAACTTGGTATAGTCTACCATCTGGTGAGAATACAGTAATAGCTCGATCATAACCTTGTTGTGCAGGAAGCATTTAATCAAATGCCGTGAAGGATTAATTTAAGTCTAGCCTATTACAGTTAACGTGAGATATGAGATTGAATTTTTTGGACATGAAAATATTAGATCAAATCATAAAAAAACAATAGAAATTACAAAAGAATCTCATTTAACACCTCGGGGTGACTGTATTGTTGGTGTTAATGCTAGTTCTTCTTGTGTTGATTTACCTGATGAATTAAAAAATAAATTAAGAAATCCTGAAGCCAAGATCTGTTTTTCAATTATTGTTGGTGATCGTGAATTTAATTTGGAAGGACGAGGCCATCCTAACTTAGTTCTAACTCATACTGATGATATTGTATTGAGAAAAAGTGATTTTACTTGTCCTAGAACATTATCTGTAAAATGTGATAAAGCATCAGATCTATTACCTAGAGAAATGGTTTCACAGTTACAAAATCCAAAAACAAAGGGTCTTTTTGTTATCACTGTTGATTAAAAACTGTCACAACTTTATACTACAGATGTTTATTTTTTTTATGGGACGTAAAACAAATATTTTTATTTTAATCCCATTATCCGTTTTTGCATCTATTATTTTTGGATTTGGGATCTTCAACACACTATGTAAAAATTCTAATATTCCGTTAAACTGCTAGCCGATATTTTTAATATTTCCTTATTTATCGTCTGTTTCATTTGCTCTATCGCGCACTTTTTTCATTATGCAAAACTTTGCAAGAATTTTCTTTAAATTCATGATTGCTACCTTATTCTTTACTATTTAATTCTAGTTTTTGTCTATCTACTTTCGATGTCTATTTTTTTAATTTTGATCTACTCTCTTTACTTTTAGATATGGTTTGAGTTTGAATTTTTAAATTTTGGTTAATTGTTTCTAGTAATGTTATTACATTTTGATATTTTGTATCTTCCATTATGTCTTTTTGAATTATTGAAAGATAATATCTTAATTCTCTAAGGACCATTCTTTTTTTAGTTTTAGATATTACTTGGTTCTTTAAACTTCCTAAATTTGCTGAAATATCACACAATTTAATTATTTTTGCATCAACTTCTGATTCTTTAAGTTTTATTCCATAATCTTTTTGTCTTTGTTTTTTTGATAATGTTTTCTTTTTTGTTAATGTGAATGTTGAATTATCATTTATGTCTATTACAAATTTGGTTTTTGTTAATGATAATGTTAATACTGCAATCCTTCTTCCAAATTTTTCAAACAATTCATCAAAACTTGTATCTGTATCTTCTAATGTGTCGTGTAACCAACCTGTACACAACACTTCTTCATCTATTACACCCAAACTTTTGAGTCTACTAACAACTTCTTCCAAATGTTTTGAATATGTAATTCCACTTTTTTTTAATTTACCTGCATGTTTTGATTTTGCAAATAATTCTGCATTTTTTACTAAAGTCATTTTTTATCCTTTTTAAAAATTGAAAAGAATTCCAACGCATCTTTTTTTGAGAGTTTCTTATTTTTTGTTTGGCAATAATTAGTTGTAAATGTGCATTTTGGACATCCTCCCCACTCTTCCCCTTGCAAAACTTGTTTTTTCTGTTTTTCATCTGTAGGACAATCACATTCGTTAACTAAATCATAACATACGTTCATAATATTTTGAAAATTATCATAAATCATTTTACTACATCCATTATACCCGTCTGATGTATTATCAAACAAATGAATTACGCCATTTTCATAATACGCATCAATATCATTTGATTCTGATTTTGTTAAAATTTTACTTGCATTAACTAAAACATGCGTAATTGTATGTATTTTTGAATCTAATATGATTGATTTCTTTCCATCTGTTTTTATTTTTGATGTAAACTCTGATGGAATAACAATACTTGTAGAATAATGTTTTGAATTCCAACTAAAATTAGTCCATGACGTTAATGAATCTCCGTTAAATGTTTCAAATTTATCTGATGAATCATTATAGTTGCCTTTTAGATACCCTGTAATTATTTTCTTCATATCAATTAATCCATAACGTAAAGAAATTTTTTTTGTTTTAGTGTTAATTTCTTTTTTAATTGATTTTTCTTCAGATAGTTGTGTTAATGATGTCTTAACAACTGGTATTGTCATTTTTTGTACTTCGCTAGATTTTTTTAAATATACATTTGCCCCATTTTGAGTTTTTACTATTGATTCTACCTCATAGTTTTGTTTGTTAAAATGATAAATTGCATTTTGATGTAGTTGATAATATCCTGTAGGTGTGTCTCTTGTCCCTATTTTTTTTGAATTATAAAAAATTGTAACTTCTCCTGATGATCCTCTGAGATTAATACTATTTGCAAAATCAAAAAACTTTGATTTATCTGATTCAACTGCTGCATGTTTTTCAATTTCTATTGAGGCCGTATGCTTTTCTGAAATAATAGGATTATTTTTATTAATTTCAACACGGTGATTTTGATTAAGATATGATGAGATATTTCGTGCAAAATAATGACATGCTGCATCCTCTGGATCAAATACACAAATCGCATATGATTTTTGACCTTTTCTTCCTGCCCTGCCTATTCTTTGAATAAATGAATCATACTCATTTTTGAATGCAGAAATAACAACATCCACATTTCCAATATCTATGCCCAATTCTAATGTAGGTGTGCATGATAGAACATCTAATTCACCTCCTTTCATTTGTAATTCGTATAATTTTCTATCTTTTTGATCTAGGCCTCCTCGATGAATCTGTATCCTAATCCCCTCATTTGCTCCTTCTACATTTGATGCTAAAAATTCTGCATCGTTATGTGTATTACTAAATACTAATTGTTTTGAATTATTTTTATAACATATTGATGACACCATTTCCATTGTAGTTCTTTGACTAAATTTTCTCGGCATTATAAAAAATTGATGCATGTTTTGTTTTCTTCTAAATTCACTTTTAATATGAGAAAAAGAATTTTCTGGTAAATCAAACATTTTTGAAAAAAATTCTTTGGGATTATCTAATGTTGCAGATGAACCAATTATTTGAAATTGTTTCATATAGTTTTTCATTCTTTTTAAAACATGGTATACATTAGAACCGTGAAAACTAGTGTAAGAATGCGCTTCATCCATTACTATTATTTTTGCATTTTTAAATAATTGATTCCACTTTCTATCTTGTAAAATTAAATGATAGTTGATAAAATCAAAGTTTGTTGCAAGAATTATTGATTTCACATAGGATTCTGAAATAATTTTATCTTTGTATTCTGAACTTTGACCTCCGTGTATAGAATATGTAGACATAATTTTTTCTAATTTACATTTTTGAATTAAATCTGAAATTTTTGATACTTGATCATCAATTAACGCATTTAGTGGATAAATTAGTAATACAAAAACTCCTTTTATTGGATTCTCCAATATTTTTTGTAAAATTGGTATTACAAATGCCTCTGTTTTACCTGAACCCGTAGATGCTGAAATAATTGAATTATTTCCCTTTAAGATAGATCGAATTGATTCATTTTGGAATGGTAGTACTCCTAAAAAACCATATTTTTTTAACCCTTCTATGATGTTTTCTGATAATACATCATTTAGATTTTCTATTGGAATTTTTTCAGGTTCTAATGTTGTTATTTTTTTGTAATCTATTATGGCTAATGATTGATTTCTGTGACCCTCAACTATTTCATGTACAATTATATCATTATCAATTTCTAATTTTGGAATTTTATTAACATCAAATAGAATACTCTCAGGTATTGTAATTTTTAATTTTTCTGTAATTGGACGCGGAATTATTTTTTTTGTAATTCTTCTTATTTCATCGGGGAAATATGTGCCTACATTTTCTGGACCATTGCAACTGTGTGGCTCGTCTGTTCTTGCATCAAGTGGAATAAATTTTCCACTATCTGATTTAAATTCTTCATCCCAATAAATTTCTGAACCGCAGCCTTTTGAGCATTGTTTTGTCCTTCCTGAATAATTTACACCGTATGTTGGCTTTCTTATGATTATTTTTTCTGGATTACATTTTGGACAAATCCATGGAGCTCCTAAATCTTTGTGATTTTGTGATAATTTAGTTTCACAATTATCGCAAAATTTCATCTGTTTTGCTATAATTTTTTTTTGTCATAAAAGGATTTTTTAATAATTAATTATTGATACACTGTGAGCTATTGCTTTACATTAATCAAAAACAGATGATTATCTCTTAGGTTATTCTTATCTAATTATGAAATCAGAAAAAGATTTTAGATCACTAAAAATGGAATTGATTAACTCTGTAGGTGATTCTAATGATGGTTATTTTGGATTATCTTTGGAAACACTAGTCACAAATAGTTAATTGATAATTTTTAATTTAATTATTCACCTTTTTTTAATTGAATTTTTAGTACTATGATTATTTGATGTGTTTCTAATATCATTGGTCAATTTTGGTAAGTGTTGGATAAAGTTTACGCCTAGCACTTTTGCAATATTTTATGGAAGTAAAAAATTACATAATTATGACAAAATCAATTAGTTGCAAAGATGCAGAGAAAGATTGTACTTGGTCAGCATCAACAGAAAGTATAACAGAATTAATGTCAAAGGTTATGATTCATGTCTTAACAGAACACAAAGAAATTGAATTGAATCCTGAAAACATTGCAATTATCAAATCACAAATCAAAACAAAAATTTTCAAAGATGGCGTACGAGTTGAATCTGGAAGGTTTTGGTGGTGGGGCGAGAAGATGGAAAAAGTTAACAAACTAATCGCTGATGAAAAGGTAAGATTGTAGATGGTTAGTTTTGAGTTGGATTTTCCTAAAGATTTTAAAGTCGATAAACCATCTATTGACAAACTGATAAAAGATTTTCAGGAACTATCTTTGAAATTAAGTGATAGTAAATTTGAGATATCAAATATGGCAATCAAACAAGTGGTTACTATCTATATGAAATACTATGAAAATGCTGGTAAACTCACAACAAAAGAAGAATCACATGAAGATAATATCTTAATTTTAACTTCTATTCTAAAACTTCGAGAGGGAATAATGAGCATGGTTGCTTTAATCACAGCTAAGTTAGTTGGAAAATTAGAAAATGAAATTACTCAATTAAAGAAGAATCAAAAGCCAGTGAATAACACCAAGAAAAAATCCAAGAAAAAATTAAAGAAAAAATAGACTTACCAAAGAACGTTTCTTCTAATGTATTGACTTGAATATGTGAAACTAAATTATTTCAATTCTTCCAAGTCTTGAGATTTGTTTGAACAATCTAAACAAATAGAGTATGTTTGATCCCCTTGGGCATATTCTACAATAACTTCTTCTTGTGATTTTTCGTCATCTTTTGCTCTACCCATTGCCATAAAGAAATCAAGAATACATTCAGCGCATATTAAATTATCATCTTGATTATGTCTAGTTGGTTTTATTCCCAACTCTTGAACGTGATTGCAAGTTTGGACAATTTTATGACCTTTCAGAGAATCATTTTCTTCATGCTCCCTTTCCATATCTGCGCTACGTCTTGCCATGTCTATTCTACAATCCATATTTTATAAAAGTGAAATCATTTTTTTTTAAATCTTCAGTTAAATCAATCTCTACTTATTTTATTTCTGTATTAGTTAGTTCTTAGTTTTACTGATTTAAACAGACAAAGACAAACAGAGCATACTGGTTTAGAACTTCTCTAAATTTTCTTTAATTTCAGATAAAAATTAACGTTCTATACTATTTTTGTCTCATGAGCATAAAGGACCAAGAGAGCATTTACCAAAGCAAGTCAATGTCTCTAACGACACTTAATAGATCCTCATCATAACAAAGTGCCATTAGAAACAATTAGTTTGATTTTTTATCTAATTATATTTGCTTCAAAGGACAAACTTGATTGAATAATGTATTTTATCTCAGATTAACTAACTTTTTTGGTATGTTTTTAATCAAATCTTTTCAATTATTCTCTGCTTTAGTTAATTCTGGTTTAGCATGATTCTCTTAAAGCATAATATTCTAAAAATCTCATGATAAAACATTCCATTGAACTTCCTATTTCTAGTAAACCAAGCGATCTTGAATTAAAAAAAATAAAAGAATATTTTAAAGAAATGCCCGTTAGTGAAATTATTTCAGGGCTTAAATTTGCAAAAAGTAGATGGACTGCAAAAGATGCTGGAACTTTAAAAGTTGGACGAAAAAGTATTGTACAAAAAGAAGTTCATTCTGTTACACTTGAACAGGCTCAGTGGCGTTTAAAAAATTGGAAAATGATGATTGCTAACTATCGAACACGTGGATACAGTTATCCTACAATTTCTAGAATAAAAAAAATTTTAGTACAAAAAAGTAAAGTAAAATCTAAAACAAAATCTAAATTAAAGTAATTTTATTTTAAGTAAAAATATCTGTTTTTCTATTAGCTGTTCGCTGATTAAGTGAAATTGGAACTTCGGGAATTGAAGTTTTTGTTTGTCCTGCGATTATGCTATGTGCTTCTTCTAAAATTGCATCTGCATCTGAATTTGTTTCAGTGACAACACTAAAGTTATCTTCTATTCCTACTGATGAACCTGACATCATATCTCCTAGTACTTGTGATAAATCTTGCATTGAAGCGTTTGCTTCTGGCATAATTCCACTCAATGATGGTGCTAATCCTTTGATAATTGACATGCATGGACTTAATGTCACCACCATATCTCCAAGATCTGAAACTGTATCTAGTCTAAGTTTAACTTGTTCAAAAGCTAATTTTGCTGTACTAACCATGTTTTTGTATTTTCTAATGTTAAGTAATTCTCCTGCATATGCTTGTGCATAAACTGGTTTGTTGTTTCTTTGAGCGTTAACTACTTTTTCAAATATTCTGTCATGTTTTATTTGTATTTTTTGATTAATCCCTGTTAATTTTGTAATTTGAACTTCTAATTGTTTTTGAGCAAAATTTAATCTATTTTTTAATGGTGCATCTGGTTTTACCTTACCCATTACTTTTTCAGATATACTTCCTCCTTCTGATTTATTCCAAGAATTGCTTATCATTATAATTTCTCTAACTTGCATAGATTTTTTTCCTTTAAAGAGACTTGTACCTCTTTACACTGTACCTTTAGTTACACTATACACAGTTACACTATTCAAAAGCCAGAATCTGATTATTTTTACACGTGCATATTTTTCATTATGACTAATATTCTTGATTATTGAACTGGTGCAATAATTTTAGCCATAGTTGTTTCAGCTGAGATATTATTTTCTACAGCATATGATATGGATGCTAAATTTTGGATTTCATAATCATATAATCTAACAACAGATACCGCTGTGGATAATTTGAACATATTTGCAAATTCTTTTAGCAGTAAATTGTATAAGAAAATATTTAATTTTGTTTCAAATTCATTTATCATAAAAATGTCGTTTCCTTCAGTTGGAATAATATCTGCAAATTTAGTTTTTGATAATTCCATAAAAGCCATTTTTATATTTTCAGCATCAATCATTTTAGATAATAAATCATCAGATGTACTAGCAGTATGTGATACTAATAATTCTTTAATCATTTGACTATCCATATCCCAAAATTTTGCACGAACAATATTTGTTAAATTATAAACATCTAATTCAGTTCCAAATAATTTTAACAAATTCAAATCAGCTTTACTTTTAATACTATCAGCTAAATTTTGATATAAAATTTTATCAAGATATGTATCGATTATTCCAATTTCCTTGGTGTCTTTATACATTAGATATGCTTTTTCTATTTCATTACCAAAACCATATGGTTTTAAATTTGCAATAACTTCTTCAATTGTATTTGCAGATAATGCTTTAAGAGTTACATCTCTTCTTTGTATTAATTCTTCAGCTCTTAACGTCACTGTTGATTTTATTTCATCTATACTTTTTTTTAAAATTTTACCTTTAATTATATTTTTTAAATTTTTAAAAATAAATTTATAATAATATGCCATCAATAAATTAGAACCACCCACAGCACCCATCATTTTATAATATAGTTCAGATTGTTTTCCTCTAAGACTCATTTCAATATTATTTGAAGAATAAGGTTTAGGAATTTGTCTAATACAATCGGAATACTTTGTACTGTTTAATCTACTCGCAAATTCATCTAAATTTCTAGATTCTGCTAATGTTTGGAATATTTTTTTTGTTAGTAATTTTCCTTTTAGACCATAGGATTTGACTGTGGCATACGTTCCTAGTGATCCTACAACCATGACTACACATGGTTGTTAGACATTTAAGATTATCATACGATATTCGAATAAACATATGTAAAAATTTCAAAAAAACCCGGTAATCCTAAAAGATTCTACTCTAACCAAAAGTGAATGTAAATATTTGAAATCCCTCACCTTGAATTTTTATTTCCATTATGTGGGATGAACTAATTTCATTACTTACGATATTGTACATGCCTGGATTTGAAACTTTTAGTTTGTTACCTTCTACCATGTCTGTTCCTTGATACTCTTTAGTTAATGCAACCCCGTCAAGAAAAATTTCTAATTCTGCATAATTTTCTGTAACAATGTTTACTTCTTTTGCATTATATGATAATTTTATGGATCCTTTTGTTTCAGTTAATTCCATACTGTCTTTATGATTATTCCAATTTCCTATTGGATAAAATTTATTTAATTCAATATTATTTGGTTCCTGATACTTTACAATTTTTTCGTGTTGGAATCCTTCTTCACTCCCCAATTGATTTCTATTTTGTGCAAATTTATAACCAAAATATAATTCTGGAGTTCTAAACAAAGTATGTTCAAATTCTTCAATAGATACCAGTGATGTTACTGCAGATGCAGATTCTATTTTCATTGCTTTAGATCTTTCCTCTAATAATTGCTGAATAATTTTTTCTGTTTCTTGATACCCTCCTTCTCCGATATGATCATATCTTAAATTTCCCTGATGATCTGCAATGTATTTTCTTGGCCAATAATTATTTTCAAATGCTTTCCATGTTTTCATATCATTGTCTAAAACTACTGGATAATGGATACCATATTTCTCCATTGCAACTTGAACATTCTCTGATTTTTTTTCAAATTCAAATTCTGGTGAATGAATTCCAATTATTAGCAATCCTTGATCTGCATATTTTTCATCCCATGCTGTAATGTATGGAAGTGTTCTGATACAGTTAACACAACTATATGTCCAGATGTCATACAGGATTACTTTATTCTCCATATCCTCAGATAATTTTTCCGGTGATGTGTTGAGATAATGAGATATGCCTACTAAATTTGGAGCCTTTCTGATTCCTGAATCTAAATTTATTGATACAGATTCATCTAGCCCTATGAATATTATGGCTAAAAATACTACTGCTGCAGCAATTAGTCCGCCAAAAATTATACCTGTTTTAATTTCTGCATTCATCCTAACATCACAATCTCGTTAAGTAATGGAAAATTTGCAATATATGCAAGTTGGTTTGTAAATATTAAAATTCCCAATAAAATTATAAATCCTCCTAATATTATGTTGTAATATTTTAAATGTTTTGTCATGGAAGAAATAATTTTTGTTGATTTAGAATAAAATATTCCCATTAAAATAAATGGAATGCCTAAACCTGTGGAATACGCCAATAGTAAACTAAATGAAATTGACGGTGTGGTTGCAGCTAATGTGAGTATTGTTCCTAATATTGGTCCAACACACGGTGTCCATCCTATCGCAAATGCTAAACCAAATACAAATGACATGGGATAGCTTGATTTAAAATTTTTAATATGAAATTTTTTCTCCTTGTTTAATGAATTAATTTTTGTAGATAATATTAAGAATATTCCAAAAATAACGATGATACTTCCTGCAACTATGTTTAAACTATCTGTAAATTGATTAACGTTTTCTAATAATACACTGTTAATTAAAACTCCTAAAGTTGAAAAAACAATTGAAAATCCTAAAACAAAAAATATTGTATTTACTATGATGTTAATTTTATTTATTTGAATATTGGATTTTTGTTCATTTTTTATTTCAGTTAATGTGGTTCCAGAAATATATGCTAAGAATGCGGGAATCATTGGTAGGATACATGGAGCAATAAATGAGGCCAATCCTGCAAATAGGGCTACAAAAATTGTAGGTTCAGTCATGTCCTAATTTCATAATTTTTCTTTTAAAGCCTTCTTACGTGTTTTAACTAGTATCTACACAATCCGTTTTTAACTAGGAGTTTGATAATTTAGATATGAATAAACGATTTATTGTCGTAGGTATCATTTTGTCCATAGCTGTGACTGTTGCAGTTATTGTGGGCTCTCCTGCAAATCCATTAG
>Ga0308013_10001434_pt1 | contig 11665 bp, 10 predicted proteins | sample Neamet181_FD_203131 | JGI IMG/M metagenome (GOLD analysis project Ga0308013, IMG submission 203131) | Marine microbial communities from water near the shore, Antarctic Ocean - #181 | ecosystem: Environmental > Aquatic > Marine > Unclassified | place: Southern Ocean | collected 2014-07-25
AAGGTCTTTGAATAAGAAACAGATGAGTTTAAAGTGTTGTTTAAGAAGTTTGGAGTATTTAGTTGATTTACTGATTCTCTAAAATAATTACTACTTCCTAGGTTCACAGAAGCTGAAAACCTACTGTTAGGATTTGATTTAGAATCTTGACTATGAGACCATCTTATGTTATAAATATTATTTTTTGAGTAACCTGGTAACCCTCTCTCTCCATCTATTAAATTTTCAAACCTTATACTTAAAGATCCGTTAAAGGCATATCTTTTTCTATATTTTGATTCAGCTCTAAATCCATAACTCCCGTTAGTATAATAATCTCCAAGTAGGGTGATATCAAACAAGTCACTAGGGGCAAAATAATATCCTCCGTTTTGAACAAAATATCCTCTATCATTGTTTTGCCCAATGCTTGGAAAAATAAAACCAGTTCTTCTGTTTTCAGTTAAAGGAAAATAAGCAAATGGTAAAAAAATTGGAGTTGGTACATTTGCTATGTATAAGTTACTTAAACCAGCTATTATTTTGCTTTTAGGAATAAATTTTCCTTTTCTAATTCTGATATAATAATCGGGGTCAACAGTATTTTTTGATGTGGTTACTCTAGCTTCTTTAATAAAATATACGGAGTCATTTTCTTTTTTAGTAGTTAAAGCTGAAATATTCATTCCGTCTTGTTCACTTTTAGAATTCCATATAATAGCTTTTTTTGTATCAAAATTAAATCTTATAGAATCAGGATTGACCTCATTACCTGCCTGTTTAAAATAGGGTGGCTGTATTAATTGTCCTGATGAATCTTTTATTCTTCCAGCAGAAACTTCATTTTTGTTATAATCTAAAACTATTATTCCTGCCTTTAATTCTGTGTCTAAATAATACAGTTCAGCTTTATCATACAGATATAGCTTTCCCTCTTCTTTATTAATTTTAATATATCCTTTTGCATTTCTTGTTATCTTACCAAGTAAAAGTTGAGGCTTGGTTAATGTATCATTTAAAACAATAGAATCATTTTCTTTAACATCTTGTGAATAATTAATTTTTATATTAAACAATAGCATGCAAATAAAAATTAATTTAACAATTCTAGATATGTATGAATTTTTTGTTTGCAAGTACTATTTAATTTGATAGTAAAATTACATATATTTTTGGAGTCATAATTTTATATGAATAATATAGTTAGATATATTTTTAAAGTTCTGTTAACTCTTTTATGTTTTTTCTACAGTTCTAATAGTTTTTCTCAAGAAAAAACAGTGCCATTTACAGTGGTTCTAGATGCTGGTCATGGTGGTGTAGATCCAGGAAATAGGGGAAATGGATATTACGAAAAAAAAATTGCATTAAACATTGCTCTTCAAGTAGGTAAAATACTTGAAAAAGATCCTTTGTTCAAAGTTGTCTACACACGGACAAAAGATATTAAAGTAGACTTATTTAAAAGAGCTGACATAGCTAATAAAGCTAAAGCAGATCTATTTATTTCCATTCATTGTGATTCTCATAATTCAAGCGCTTACGGAGCAGGAACATTCGTTTTAGGTTTACATGCTAATCAAAGAAATTTTGAAATTGCCAAAAAAGAAAATTCTGTTATTTTTTTAGAAGAAAATTATGAACAAAAATATGAGGGATTTGACCCAAATTCACCTGAATCGGTTATAAGCTTAGTCCTTATGCAAGAAGACTACCTTGATCAAAGTATTGTAATAGCTGACTTGATTCAAAAGATTTTTGTTTCAGATTTGAAAAGAAAAAATAGAACAGTAAAACAAGCAGGTTTTATTGTTTTAAAATATACTTATATGCCTAGTGTTCTTGTTGAAACAGGATTTTTAACTAACAAGAAAGAAGGAGCTTATTTAAATTCAAAAAAGGGACAAAAAGAAATGTCTGAGTCAATAGCAAAAGGAATAATTAATTATAAAGAACTCTTTAACAATGAAATTGGAACTAATGCGAATAGTTCATTTGAGAGTAACTTAGTTTCTGACTCTAATGATTATTTTGAATTAAAAATTCAAATTGCTTCTAGTAGAAAGAATCTACCCTTAAAGTCCTACAATTTTAAAGGGCTTTCAGCTCTAAGTGTAAATAAAATTGATAAAAATTATAAGTATTTTTTTGGAAAAACAAATGATTACAATTCTGCTAAAAAACTATTGGCAAAAGCAAAAAAAACTGGATATAGAGATTCAAAAATTGTTGCATTTAAAAATGGACTTAGAATTTCTTTAGATGAATTTTTAAGCTCTAATTAATTAATTTTTTGAAGAATTTATTCATAACTTTATTGATATATATAAATTTACATTGAAAAATAAAAACGAAATAAAGACAGGTATTTTAGTAGTAATTGGAATTGGCTTATTTATTTTTGGGTTCAGTTACTTAAAGTCTAATGATATTTTTGTTAGTGATAGGACTTTTTATGCTGTGTACGAGGATGTAGAAGGTGTAGTGAATGGAACACCAGTTACTGTCAATGGTTTTCCGGTAGGTAATATTCAGGATATTTCATTTTTCAAAAACAACAGCCTTTTAGTTAAGTTTAGAGTAGAAAATGATATCAAATTCTCCATAAATAGTATTGCTCAAATTTACGAGACTGGCTTAATTGGTGGAAAAGCATTAGCCATAATTCCAGCTAATGATAACAGCAGGGTAGCTGTTTATAATGATACTTTATCTTCATCTGTAGCTCCAGGTTTAACTGAGCTAGTTAATGACAAACTTACTCCGCTTCAGGAAAATATAGAATCTATGATTGTTAATGCAAATAAGGTTCTAGATAAAGTAAACTCAATTTTTGACGACCCTACAAGAGCTAATTTAAGGACTAGTGTTTCCGATTTTAGTGAAACTATTAGAGATTTAAAAGAAACTTCTGTTATGATTAAATCTGTTATGAAATCTAATAAATTAAGTATTGATCAAACGATTTCTAATGTTTTAGATATATCAAAAGATCTTTCTGAAATTTCAAAAACTATAAATCAGTCTGAGTTAAGTACGACTATGAAGAACTTTAAAAATTCCTCTGAAGGCTTGAGTCGTGTTTTAAATAATATTAATGACGGAAATGGTACTATTTCTAAACTTATTGATAACGATTCTTTATTTCAAAATTTGAATGATGCTTCAAAGTCTATTGATTTACTAATTGAAGATATTAGGCTTAATCCTAAGAGATATATACATTTTTCAGTTTTTGGAAAAAAAAATAAACCCGTCCAAGCAAAAACTAAATAACTTTTGATTTCAATTTTACCGAACATATTATTTACTATTATTTTTATTTTTGCAATTTTTAATTTTTCTAAAAATGTAAAAAAAATCTATAGAAATATAAATTTAGGTATTAAGGAGGATCGCTCAGATAACAAAAAACAAAGATGGACTCAAATGTTAAGGATCGCATTTGGACAGTCAAAAATGATAGATAAGCCTATTGTTGGTATCCTGCATGTTGTAGTGTATGTAGGTTTTTTAGTTATTAATATTGAGCTTCTTGAAATTTTAGTTGATGGATTTCTAGGTACTCACAGAGTCTTTGCTCCCTTCTTGGGTTCATTCTATGATTTTTTAATATCTTTCTTTGAGTATTTTGCTCTTCTAGTAATTGTCGCTATAATATTCTTCTGGTCTAGAAGAAATATTTTAAAAATTAATAGGTTTTGGAAAAATGAAATGAAAGGATGGCCTAAAAGTGATGCTAACTATATACTTTACATAGAGGTAATATTAATGATGCTTTTTTTAACAATGAACGGGGCTGACTTATGGCTTCAAAATAATGCCAATGATTTAAATTATTTAAAAGCAGGAGCATTTCCAGTTAGTCAATTTTTACTTCCTTTATTTGATAACCTTTCAATTAACTCTGTTTTTATAATTGAAAGAACAGCTTGGTGGCTACATATTTTGGGTATACTTAGTTTTTTGAACTATTTATATTATTCAAAACATTTACACATTTTATTAGCTTTCCCAAATACATATTTTGCAAATTTAAATTCAAAAGGAAGGTTTTCAAATTTAAAGTCTGTTACAAGTGAAGTTAAAATGATGATGGACCCTTCAATAGATCCTTTTTCTGCTCCAGCTGCAGAGGAGGTTTCAAAGTTCGGAGCGTCTGATGTTTCTGATTTGTCTTGGATTCAGCTTTTAAATGCCTATACCTGTACTGAATGTGGTAGGTGTACAAGTGAATGCCCTGCTAATCAAACAGGTAAAAAGTTATCTCCTAGAAAAATAATGATGGATACTAGAGATAGACTAGAAGAAGTAAGTAGAAATATTGATAAAAATAATGGAGAATTTAAGCCAGATGGAAAGCAATTGTTAGATAATTACATTTCTAATGAAGAATTATGGGCTTGTACATCTTGTAATGCTTGCGTGGAAGCTTGTCCAATAGGAATAGATCCACTTTCAATTATAATAGACATGAGAAGGTATTTAGTTATGGAAAAGTCTGCTGCTCCGCCTGAACTAAATAATATGATGACAAACATTGAAAATAATGGTGCACCATGGCCTTTTAATCAAATGGATAGGCTGAATTGGAAAAATGAACTATAAATATTAAATATTATGAAAAAAGAAGATGTTGATAAACTTTTAAGTGACAAGATGGAAGATGGCGAGCATATCAGTCCAATTTTACCTAAGGGAGTAAAAAATTATCTAATTGATATTGACGGAACTATTTGTGATGACATTCCTAATGAAGAGCCTGAAAGAATGGTTACAGCAAACGTTTATCCTGACGCTTTAATTACATTAAACAGATGGTACGAACAAGGACATATAATTTGTTTTTTTACATCTAGAATTGAAGAACATAGAGAAGTTACCGAAAAGTGGTTAAATAAACATGGATTTAAATTTCATGGAATGGTAATGGGCAAGCCTAGAGGAGGTAACTATCACTGGGTAGACAATCACCTTGTTAAGGCAACTCGTTATAATGGAAAATTTACTGATTTAGTTGATAAAGAAGTAACAATTCAAGTCTTTGATGACGGTCAATATGATTAATTATGAAAAAAATTGAAATTCATACTTTTTCAGAACTAATAGCTCAAGGTAAAACTCCAGAAATTTTATTCTGGGTGGGTTGTGCAGGAAGTTTTGATGAAAGAGCAAAAAAGATAACTAAAGCTTTTGCTAATATTTTAAATCAAGCAAATGTTTCATTTGCAGTACTTGGTAGTGAAGAAGGTTGTACTGGTGATCCTGCTAAAAGAGCAGGAAATGAATTTTTATTTCAAATGCAAGCTTTATCAAATATTGAAGTTTTAAATGGTTACAACGTAAAGAAAATTGTTACAACCTGTCCCCACTGTTTTAATACATTAAAAAATGAATATCCTGAATTAGGTGGTAATTATGATGTGATGCATCACACACAGTTTTTGAAATCTCTTTTAAATGAAGGAAGATTGACAGTAAGTGGAGGAGCCTTTAAAGGTAAAAGAATTACTTTTCATGACCCTTGTTATTTAGGTAGAGCTAATAATGTTTATGAAGCTCCAAGGCAAGTTCTTGAAAAATTAGATGCAGAACTTTCAGAAATGAAAAGTTGCAAACAAAAAGGGTTATGTTGTGGGGCCGGTGGAGCTCAAATGTTTAAGGATGCAGAACCTGGTGATAAAGAAATAAATATAAAACGTACTGAAGAAGCTTTAGACACAAAACCTGAGATAATTGCATCAGGCTGCCCGTTTTGTAATACCATGCTTACAGACGGAGTCAAAAATAAAAAAGAAGAAGACAACGTACAGGTTCTAGATATAGCAGAATTAATAAACCAAGCATCAGATTTATGATAACTTCTTTTTCTGAAATGTCGAAAGATTCTAGAGTATGGGTTTACCAATCAAATAGGAAATTTATTACTTCAGAATTAGAACTTCTAAATAGTAAAATATTAGATTTTTTAAAATCTTGGGCCGCACATGGATCAGAAATGCTTTCTAGTTATCAAATCAAATATGATCGATTTATTATTATTGCTCTAGATGAAACTAAAACTTCAGCAAGTGGTTGTTCTATAGATTCGTGTGTTCATTTTATTCAAGGACTTGAAAAAACATTTGAAGTATCTCTTTTAGATAAGATGAATGTAGCTTTTAAACAAGGGGAGTATATAACCTATAAGTCTATTGAAGATTTTAAAAAATTAGTTTCTGATAGATCTGTTTCTAAAAAGACAATAGTTTTCAATAATTTAGTTGTTGATATTGATGATTTTAATTCAAATTGGGAGGTTCCGGCCATTAGCAGTTGGCATTCTAGGTTCTTTTAATAGTTTCAAAAAAGCATTTAATCTAAAATTCAATAATTCATTCTAATTATTTAATACATTCGATCAATATTAATTATCTATGAGATATTATTTTATTCAATTACTAGCAATTCTTTTTTCATCATTTTTATTTTCTCAAAATCCACTTTTAACTGCGGATGCAGAGAATCAAAAACTGTGGGTGGATAGTACATATAATAGTTTGTCAATAGATCAGAAAATAGGTCAATTATTTACTATTTGGGTTGCAACTAAACAAGGACCTGAAAAGATGAAAGAAGTTTCGTCAATTATTGAAAAAAATCATTTGGGTGGTTTAATTTTTTCATTGGGAAATATAGTAGACCAAGCAAAAGCAACAAATAAATTTCAAACTATTTCAAAAGTTCCTCTATTAATTGGAATGGATGCCGAATATGGGATAGGGATGAGATTAGATGATGCTTTTTCTTTTCCCTTCAATATGACTCTTGGGGCTATTGAAGATAATTCAATGATTTATAAAGTTGGTAAAAGAATTGGAGCACATGCTAAACGTTTAGGAATTCATATTAATTTCGCACCTGTTACAGATATTAATACAAACCCAAATAATCCAATTATAGGTAGCAGATCTTTTGGTGAGGACAAAATAAATGTTACTTTAAAATCTTTAGCATACTTAAAGGGAATGCAATCAGAGGGTATTATGGGTTCTGCTAAGCATTTCCCAGGACATGGAGACACTTCAACAGATTCACATAAAACTCTTCCCAGTATTGATTTTTCTGCAAAAAGAATTAACAATGTCGAGCTTTATCCTTACAAAGAATTGATTAAAAACCAACTATCAGGGGTTATGGTTGCTCATATGGAGGTTCCTTCTCTTGAAAAAACTCCTAAACTTCCTTCGACATTATCGAAAAATATTATTACTAAATTATTAAAAAAGAAATTAAAATTTAAAGGTCTTATTATAACAGACGCCATGGATATGAAAGGCGTTGTAGATTTTAACAAAGAAGAATCAGCTGATGTGAATGCACTATTGGCAGGAAATGACGTTTTATTAATGCCTGATGATTTAGATGAAAGCACAAAAAGTATTAAGAAAGCATTGAAAAATGGGATTATTAGTGAAAAGAGGCTCAGTTACTCTGTAAAAAAAATATTATTAGCTAAATATAAAGCGGGATTACATAAAAAAAGTGAAATTTCTCTTGACAATATTTCTAAAGATTTAAACACAGAAGAAGATAAATTGTTGTTTGAAGAGCTTACTGAAAAATCTATAACTCTTATAAAGAATGAAAATGAAAATTTACCTATAAAGAAACTTTCATCTAAAGTTGCTTATTTGAAGATGGGTGATTCTGACTCTGACGAATTTTTTAAAATGCTAAACCACTACACTAAAGTGGATAAGATAGATTACAACTATAAATCAACAGACTATAATAATGTGTTATTAAAATTATTAAAACCTTATGATTATGTGGTTGTAGGTTTTCATAAATCAGATAAGAGCCCTTTTGATGCTTATAAGTTTTCAGCTAATGAGGTAGAAATATTAGAGATGATTTCAAAATCTAATAATATAATTTTAAATATTTTTGCAAAACCTTATGCTCTAATGGATGTTGATTTGAAAAACATTTCTTCCATAATGGTTTCTTATCAAAACAATATTACTGCTCAACAAAAATCAGCACAAATAATTTTTGGTGCTATAGCTTCTCAAGGTGTGTTGCCTGTGAGTATTAATGAAGAGTTTCCTTTACACACTTCTTTAAAAACAAAAGTTTTAAAGAGACTTAGCTATGGTATTCCACTCAATCAGGGTGTTGATATTAATAAGTTAAATAAAATTGATTCAATTGTAAAATTTGCAATTGACATGAAAATGACACCTGGAGCTCAAGTTTTAGTTGCAAAAAATGGCCAGGTGATTTATAATAAATCTTTTGGAAAAAAAACCTATGATTCGTCCGAGAATTTGAAATGGAATGATTTGTATGATTTAGCTTCCTTGACAAAAATCCTATCTACTTTGCCACTTGTTATGAATGAGTATGAATTAAAAAAAATGAATAATACAACCACGCTATCAAATTTATTTCCTGAAGCTGTATTAAAAGATAAAGGAGATTTGACAATACTGGATATGTTAACTCATAATTCAGGTTTATTTCCATGGATACCTTTTTATAAACAAACTGTAGACAGTGTAACTAGTTTGCCTTTAGATAGTTGGTATAGTAAAAAAAAAACTCAAATTTCTCTATTCGTGTAGCTGATAATCTTTATTTAAAAAAATCTTTTTCTGATACTATTAGTTCTAAAATAATTGAAAGTGAACTCTCTAAGAAGAAAACTTATTTGTATAGTGATTTACCTTATTATTTTTTAAAAACTTATCTAGAAAACAAGTACAACCAGTCTTTAGACTATCAAATTAAAAACAAACTTTTATTAGATTTAGGAGCAAATTATACGACTTATAATCCAACAGAATACTATTCTAAAAATAAAATAGTTCCATCAGAAATAGATAATTATTTCAGAAATGATACTTTAACGGGTTTTGTTCATGATATGGGTGCTGCTATGCAAGGTGGGATTGGAGGTCATGCGGGCCTTTTTTCTAATTCTAATGATGTAGCTAAAATTATGCAGATGTATTTACAAGGAGGTTATTATGGTGGTAAAATGTTTTTTTCTAACACAACTATTAATAACTTTAACACATGTTATTATTGTAATGATGGTAACAGAAGAGGGTTAGGTTTTGACAAACCTCAATTAGATGATAGTTCACCAACTTGTGGTTGTGTTCCCATGTCTAGTTTTGGTCATTCTGGATTTACTGGCACCTACGTTTGGGCAGATCCTGAAAATAAGATAGTTTATGTGTTTTTATCGAACCGAACATTTCCTACAATGGGAAATAAGATGTTGTCACAATATAATATTAGAACAGAAGTTCAAAGAGTGATTTATGAATCATTTAATTAAAAATAAAGAATGAAAATTGCGATAGTTTGTTATCCTACTTTTGGTGGGAGTGGAGTTCTTGCCACTGAATTAGGAATGTCATTAGCGGAACATGGTCACCAGGTTCATTTTATTGCTTACAAAAAACCTGTTAGGTTAAACAACTTAAATGATGGTTTGTTTTTTCATCAGGTCGAAGTCCCAGACTATCCTCTTTTTAATTTTGCTCCATATGAATTAGCTCTTTCTACAAAACTAGTAGAAGTTGTGAAAAACAATTCTATTGACTTGATGCATGTTCATTATGCTATTCCTCATGCATATGCTGCATACATGGCAAAAAAGATGCTAAAAGATCAATCTATTAATGTGCCGATTGTGACTACGTTGCACGGTACTGATATCACCTTAGTTGGAAATCATCCTTCTTATAAGACAGCGGTAACCTTTAGTATTAATAAATCAGACATAGTTACTTGCGTTTCAGAAAGTCTTAAAAGTGACACCTTAGATCAATTTGAAATCACTAAAGACATACATGTAATTCCAAATTTTATTGACATAAACAAATACAATCTTCAGCAGGTAAAATGTCTTGATGAAAACCCTAAGATTTCAGATGAGTTTATAATAACTCACGTTAGTAATTTTAGACCAGTAAAAAACATCAAACATGTGATAAGTGTTTTTAATAACATTCAGAAAGAAATTAATTCTAAGCTAGTTATGATTGGAGAAGGGCCAGAAAAAGAAATGGCGGAACAGCTTTGTGTGGAATTAGGAATTTCTGAAAAAGTAGAGTTTCTAGGAAACACCAATCAGGTAGAAAAAAAACTATGTCATTCTGATCTTTTTTTACTACCCTCAAACTCAGAAAGTTTTGGTTTAGCTGCTCTTGAAGCTATGGCATCAAAAGTTCCTGTTATTTCTTCAAATTCCGGCGGATTGTCTGAAATTAATATTCACGGAGAAACTGGCTATTTAACAAATAAAGATGATGTTGAATCTATGTCTAATTATGCAATTTCGATATTAAAAGACCCAATAGTATTAGATGAGTTTAAAACTAGAGCTTATAAGAAGGCTCAGGAATTTGATATCAAAAAAATCGTTCCACTATATGAAGAGATTTATTTAAAGGCCTTAAAGTCTCTTAAATAGGCTCAGTAGTTGAATCGTAAACCTGAACTTTTTTCCAAAGGTGCTTAGCTTTATCAATAAAAATTAAATGACTTGGGTGATCTTGATATATTCTTTGATGCTTTAAAGATGGAAAAGTAAAAATCATACAATAATTATAAGAATTGTCTACAACACCTCTTTTAGTAGTACTTGCCGGTTTACCCAAATGCATCTTTACAGCTAAATTATTTGTATTCATTAGCTTTTTTATTTCTTTTTCAAATAAGGCAACCTCTACTAAGTTATCAGGACTGTTTAGCCAAAAATATACTGTATGAACTATTTCACCTTCAATGATTTTAGAATCTTCTTTATTAACAGTGTTACAACTAGTTATAAAGAGCATAGTAATAGCAACTAAAAGCATCTTGGATTTCATAGCTTATTTTGGGTTATATATTTTTTTAGAATTTTTATAAATTTCTTCTTTATTGAAAGTCATTTTCTTTGTTTCAAAATTAGAATACATTTCCATTTGATCATTGTAATGCGGAGAATCTTCATGATCGCTACTTCCGTAAGAAATAACAGATTCAATTTCAACTTTTCCGTCTACAAACTTCACTAGTTCGATATAGGACTCACCATGAGTAATTTTTATTTTACCATCTTTATAATCAACACCTCTCATTGCTGTTATTACGTCTGGAATTCCAAAGATAGAAATTTCTTTATTTCCTCTAACTAATTTTTGATAGTCCCCGAGTCTTACATTAATGCTTCCGAAAGATTCGATCATTTTTAATTTAACTTCCTTAAGACATTCTTCTAACATTTCTTTACTTACAATCTTATCTTCTTTAAGTTTAGGGTAGTATTTTCCTAAATTATAGTAGACCATAGCATAGGCTCCTGCTCCAAATGATTCCGCGTTAGCTTCCCTGTCCCAGTTTTGAATTACTAAAAGTAAGTCTGAAATATCAGGATAATCGTTGGGGCTCATTTCAAATAACTCATTCACATTAACGTAGTTGTAGTTTAATGGAGTAGGCAGAGTTCTATCGTATTTTATTTTTTTAAAATCTTGATAATCAATTTTATCATATGAATTAATTAAGTCATAAAGCCTTGTACTTCTGTTATTGTCATATAGCTCATAACCCATGTTTTTAGCGAAATTTTCAGCAAGCGGATTTTCCTCCTTTGAAGTAGATTTAAAGGGACTGTGATTCGCATTGTATATATAACCAGATT
>Ga0308013_10001435_pt1 | contig 11660 bp, 9 predicted proteins | sample Neamet181_FD_203131 | JGI IMG/M metagenome (GOLD analysis project Ga0308013, IMG submission 203131) | Marine microbial communities from water near the shore, Antarctic Ocean - #181 | ecosystem: Environmental > Aquatic > Marine > Unclassified | place: Southern Ocean | collected 2014-07-25
CCACGTCCATGCCCAACATGTAATGGACCAGTAGGATTTGCTGAAACGAATTCCACCTGAATCTTTTTATCAGAACCAAAGGTCCCATAGCCAAATTTTTTACCACTTTCCAGCACAATGCGTGGGAATTGTTGTTTAGAAGCCGTCTTTAGAAATAGATTAATAAACCCAGCTCCCGCAATTTCAATCTTCTCAAGATGGGGTGAGGCAGGCATCGCATTGATTAATAGCGTAGCAATATCACGTGGGTTTTTACGCATGGGTTTTGCCAATTGCATTGCCAGATTACAGGAGTAGTCTCCGTGATCAATTTGTTTTGGACGGGAAAATTCGATATTAATATCTAGGTCTGCGGCTGATAGTGTGCGCAACGCGTGGCGCAGAAGGTCTTCAAAATGAGACTTAAAGCTGGTGTGGTTTGGTAGGGTCATGGACGCATCAATAGTCTTGGAAGTAGTCAGAAAATTATCATAATATTAATGTAGATGGTCGGCACATAGTTACTTTAAAGTACGTACCGAGCCAAATCTTCTCTCTGAGCCAAATCTTTGAGTTTTTGATCTACATAAGAAGAATCTATAGAGACAGTAGTTCCGCTGTACTTTGAAGCATCAAAGGAAATCTCTTCCAAAAGTTTTTCCATGACAGTATAAAGTCTTCTTGCCCCAATATTTTCAGTTTTTTCATTAACTTCGAAAGCGATTTCAGCTAAACGCTGAATTGCTTCCGGAAGAAATTCTAATTTAATTTCCTCGGTCTGCATAAGCGCTTCATATTGACGCGTCAGACAAGCATCGGTATTAGTAAGTATTTGTACAAAATCAGAAGTATTAAGGCTAGCCAGTTCAACACGTATTGGAAACCGTCCCTGTAATTCAGGTATGAGGTCAGAGGGCTTGGAAAGATGGAAAGCCCCGCTGGCTATAAATAATATATGGTCAGTTTTGATCATGCCATATTTGGTAGAAATAGTAGTTCCCTCAACTAGTGGCAATAGATCGCGCTGTACGCCCTGACGCGAAATATCACTTCCTGACGTTTCAGAGCGACTGGTAATTTTGTCAACTTCATCTAGAAACACAATTCCATTTTGTTCAACTGTCTGTATTGCCCTTAATTTTAATTCTTCATCATTAATTAATTTTGAAATTTCTTCTTCTGTAATAAGTTTTTTTGCTTCTTGGATTTTCAGTTTTCGGGTTTTCTTTTTTTCCCCGCCCAAATTTTGAAACATACCCTGGATTTGTGAGGTAAGGTCTTCCATTCCAGGTGGGGCAAAGATCTCCGCCTGTGTTTGTGTGGCTGAAATATCTATTTCAATTTCCTTTTCATTGAGCTCACCCTCACGTAATTTTTTTCTAAATTTTTGACGGGTAGCGCTATCATTTTCTTCATTTTCTGCTTGTGAGCTTAGATCCCGTGCAGGTGGCAACAGAACGTCAAGAATTCTTTCTTCTGCATGGTCTTCAGCTCTTGGACGTATAGTGAGAGCTTCCTGTTCACGTAACTGTTTGATAGCAGATTCTGCTAAATCCCGAATGATGGAATCAACATCACGCCCAACATAACCTACTTCAGTAAACTTGGTCGCCTCAACTTTAATAAATGGAGCATTTGCTAACCTGGCTAATCGGCGCGCTATTTCAGTTTTACCAACGCCAGTAGGACCTATCATCAAAATATTCTTAGGGGTAATTTCCTGTCGTAGAGGGTCTGCTACCTGCTGCCTACGCCAACGATTTCTAAGCGCGATAGCAACAGCCTTTTTGGCGGAATCTTGACCAATAATATGTTTATCGAGTTCTTTTACGATTTCCTGCGGAGACATTTGGGACATAGCTTCTAGTATTTGTTAAAAAATGTAATAGATATATGAAAATAGGTGATGATTCATCAGAAATCTAAAATAGACTTGTCAGCACAGAATTTCTTTACTATTTGTTTAATAAAAATTTCCTTTAAGTTCTTATAGATAATCTGTATCCGGTTCTAGATTATTCTAAGATTTCAATACTATGGTTTTGATTAGTATAAACACATAGATCTCCAGCAATAGAAAGTGACCTCTTGACAATTTCAAGAGCTTCTAGATCTGTATTCTCGAGAAGTGCGCGAGCGGCCGAATGTGCATAGGTTCCCCCGCTGCCAATTGCAGCGAGCCCTAGTTCAGGTTCAATTACATCACCTGCTCCGGTAATGATGAGAGTAGTTTCTTTGTCGGCCACGATAAGCATCGCTTCTAAGCGACGCAAAACACGATCGGTACGCCAGTCTTTTGCTAGTTCTACTGCAGAGCGCATAAGGTGACCGTGGTGTTTTTCTAGTTTACCTTCAAAGCGTTCGAATAATGTAAAGGCATCAGCAGTGCCACCAGCGAATCCTGCAAGAATTTTCTCATGATAGAGTCTGCGAATTTTGCGGGCACTGGCCTTGGCTACTACTGCGCCCAGGGTTACCTGGCCGTCACCGCCAAGCGCAACTTGTGAGCCTCGTCGTGCTGAGAGTATGGTTGTCATGAAATTGATCCGTTGAATGGGATTGAGCTTGAGTAAACATTGAATTATAGCGCCAATTTACTGAGAAAAGTATTTCTGCCGGCTTTAGCCCTTCTTCTTTGCTCTTGGATGAGTGGCATCATAGATCTTAGCTAAATGCTGGAAATCAAGATGGGTATAAATTTGTGTAGTACTGATATTTGCGTGCCCTAGCATTTCTTGTACAGCACGTAGATCTCCACTAGATTGTAGCAAATGAGAGGCAAACGAATGCCTCAGTACATGGGGATGGACATTCAGGCTGATACCTTGTTGTAATGCTCTCATTTTTAGACGCTGACTGACTGACCGCGAACTGATGCATTTGCCACTTCGCGAGAGAAAAAGAGCATTCTCCCCGGGCTTGAGTAATCCTTCGCGTTTTTTTATCCATTCTTTTAGTGCCAGAACAGCCTGACTGCCAATTGGAACAATACGAGTTTTATCGCCCTTTCCATGAATGCGTACTGTACTCTCGTTAAAATCCAAGGCCTCAGGTGTAAGGTTAATGAGTTCAGTTAAGCGTAGACCTGAAGAATAGAACAATTCGAACATCGCTTTATCTCGTGATGTGATTAAATCATTGGCTTTAAATTCCAGGAGTTTCGCAGCTTCGTCAGGTGATAGAACATGGGGTAGAGATTTTGTAGATTTTGGTGCGCGTAAACCTGCACAAGGGTTATGAGTGTAGCCATGGTCTCGCGCGAGGTAATTATAGAGGCCGCGCCATGCTGATAGCATTCTCGCCAGACTTCTCCCAGAGAGTCCTTTGCTATGAAGCTGAGCTACAAAGCGGCGAATGTGATGGATTTTTAGTTGATAAAGGGGAGTTTCTGCAGCGAGCTTTAATAGAGCCGCCATGTCACGCGTATAACTTGCACAAGTTAGCGGCGATAATCGCCGTTCATTTGTAAGATGAAAGATATAGGCGTCGACCAGTGAAGTTTGATTATTACCAGATATCATATTTATCTTTATTTATTACATTCGGCTGGACTATATCGTGAAATAGAAGTGCTTATAAGCTCCCCTATTCGTTGCAAATAGAGCGTTCCCATTTCGGGGTAGAAACGTTGGGGCTCTTCACTTGCTAGGACCAAGAGGCCAATGGTTCGTTTGGTTCTCAGGGGGATCATCGAAAAAGAGCGTAAATTGGTAGCGCCTTCACCAAACCAATGCTTAATTTCATCGATCAACTGAGGCCCACAGTATGGATGAAGTAAACTGTTAGTCATTGTATGAATTTCTGTATTGGTGCTAATGAATTTAGAAATCTCTAGACTGTCAAAGTCTATATCCCATAATCGGAGTTCCACATGAGGTATTGAAAAGTTATCCTGCAGAATCGAATTAAGATCATTCAGTAAATCATTTAGATGGGGGAAGGTAAGAAGCTTGATAGACAAATGGTGTATTTTCTCGCCTATAACATCATTTTCTTCGCCAAATTTGACCAATTCACGTAATTTATCCTGCAGAATTTGGTTGTTATCTCGTAAAGTGACAATTTGTCGTTGGCTGATGGGGATAGCCCTGCCGCCATGAGGATGTGGAACATAAATATCAGATAACATGTCAGCATATTCATCAAAGAACTGTGGGTGTTGCTTAAGATATTGAGCCACCTCTTCTGAACCTAACTTCATATTTTCTCCTTAGTTGAATTTATAGTTCAATTTCTCCGTCAAATACAGAAATAGCGGGTCCAGTCATCCAGACGGAGTTATTGCCCCCTTTCCAACAAATACTTAAATCACCCCCAGTAGTGCTTACCGTAACGGTTGAATCTAATAGTCCTCGACTAATTCCTGCTACTACAGCAGCACATGCACCGGTGCCACAAGAGAGGGTTTCACCAGCGCCTCGTTCGTGGACTCTTAGATTAATATGCTCACGGTTTACTATCTGCATGTACCCAGCGTTTACATATTTAGGGAAGCGTGAGTGGCTTTCTATTAAGCTGCCCTCAGTTAATATTGGTGAATGATTGATATCTTCAACAATTTGTACTGCGTGTGGGTTTCCCATTGAAAGAATACTAAACTCTATTTGTTTCTCATCGATATCTAACAGATATGTGGGCATACGTTTATCGGCGACAAAGGGAATCTCTTTTGGCTCGAATTTGGGGATACCCATATTCACAGTCACTTCACCATTAATTTCTAATTTAGGAAAAATGATTCCGCCAAGTGTTTCCAAACTAATTTCTTTTTTTTGAGTCATTCCTTTGTCGTAAACATAGCGTACTAAGCAACGCGCACCATTACCGCACTGTTCTACTTCACTGCCATCAGAATTAAAAATACGGTACCGGAAATCAGCATTACTTTCAGTCTTCTCTACTAACAAAATCTGATCACAGCCTATACCAAGACGACGATCCGCAAGGTAACGTAATTGCTCCGGATTTAATCTTACAGATTGATTCACACAATCAATCAAGACGAAATCATTACCTAGACCATGCATTTTAGTAAATTTATATTTCATTATTTAAGCTAAATATTTTTAGAGAAAGTATTAGCTAATATTTTGCAATTAGGGCTTGTATTAGAAAGCAAATGATGATTATATGAGAATAGTTATCATTATTAATTGGCGTAACATTTTGCCATTCTCTAGTATACAGTAAGCATGCCCAATCTGTTATAATGTAGGGTAGATAACAGATTATAACTAACTAAAATCCAATAAGAGCAAAATAACATGAGCGAATATTTATTTACTTCAGAATCTGTCTCTGAAGGTCATCCAGACAAAGTGTCAGATCAGGTTTCTGATGCGGTCTTAGATGCAATTTTAACCCATGACAGTGACGCACGGGTAGCTTGCGAAACGTTATGTAGTACTGGTCTAATAGTTATGTCAGGGGAGATTACTACTAATGCCTCAGTAGATTACAACGTAATTGCCCGCGAAACTCTTAAACGCATTGGCTACACCAGTTCAGATATTGGTTTTGATGCTAGTACTTGTTCCGTATTAACCGCATTTAATAAGCAGTCACGAGACATTGCTCAAGGAGTCGATCGTACCAAAGAAGATGAATTAGATCAGGGCGCGGGTGATCAGGGATTGATGTTTGGTTATGCATGTAATGAAACGCCTCAATTAATGCCAATGCCGATTCACTATGCGCATAGGCTGGTGGAAAGACAGGCAAAGATGAGAAGAAGCGGACGTATGGCGTGGTTGCGTCCAGATGCCAAATCTCAGGTTTCAGTTAATTACAAAAACGGAAATCCACAAAGCATTGAAACTGTTGTAATTTCTACACAGCATAATCCTGAAATCTCACATGCAGATTTAACTGAAGCTGTAGTTGAGGAGATTATTAAACCAGTTCTTCCAAAAGAAATGTTGGATAGCAATATCCGCTACTTAGTTAATCCTACGGGAAGGTTTGTAGTTGGTGGACCAATGGGGGACTGTGGGCTAACTGGACGTAAAATTATTGTAGATACTTATGGCGGTTCAGCACACCACGGTGGAGGTGCTTTTTCTGGTAAGGATCCTTCCAAGGTAGACCGATCAGCAGCATATGCTGGACGTTATGTGGCCAAGAATATTGTTGCAGCTGGAATTGCAAGCAGGTGTGAAGTACAGATAGCATATGCGATTGGTGTAGCGCGTCCGGTTTCCTTGATGGTTGAAACTTTTGGCACCGGTAAGATGTCTGACGATAAGATTGCAAAATTAATTGAGCGGAATTTTGATTTGCGGCCACGTGCGATTATTCACTCGCTTAATTTATTGCGGCCAATTTACCTTAAAACTGCTGCTTACGGTCATTTCGGGCGGGATGAGCCAGAATTTACTTGGGAGGCAACTGATAAAGCTGCGCAACTTAGTGACGATGCCGGTATTAAGATTACGGTAGAGTCGTGAGAGATAGCAGGTATAGTTTTAAATATTAATTTTCCCCTTATGCCGAGGAGCGCTGCAGTGGGTATGACCCCTCGAGGCTTGGTATATAAGGGCAATGTAACAACCGCGCTCGCTCATCTTAGGAAATTTTATGAACGCTGAGCTTAAATCTATTAGTACTAAAACTGCCGAATATAAAATTGCTGATATATCTCTTGCAGGGTGGGGTCGCAAGGAAATCGCTATTGCTGAAAATGAAATGCCTGGTTTGATGGGGCTACGTGAAGAATACGCGGGGCAAAAGCCCTTAAAGGGAGCTCGCATTGCAGGCTCTCTTCACATGACAATCCAGACCGCTGTATTAATAGAGACACTAATTGATCTAGGCGCAGAAGTACGCTGGGCTTCATGTAATATTTATTCAACCCAGGATCATGCAGCAGCAGCAATGGTGGCTGAAGGCATTCCAGTATTTGCCTTTAAGGGTGAATCATTAGATGAATATTGGGAGTATGCTCATGAGATATTCAATTGGTCTGGCGACGGAGAATTGAGTGCACCTAACATGATTCTTGATGACGGTGGTGATGCGACACTTCTGATTATTCTTGGAAGTAAGGCGGAAAAAGACCTATCAGTTCTTGATAATCCTGGCAATGAAGAAGAGGAGGTTTTATTTGCATCAATCAAAAAAAGACTGGAAGTTCAGCCAGGGTGGTATTCCAACATATTGGCTAATATTCGCGGAGTGACGGAAGAAACCACTACCGGAGTTCATCGATTGTACGAAATGCAGAGAGACGGGGAGCTTCCGTTCCCTGCTTTCAATGTGAATGACTCAGTTACAAAGTCAAAATTTGATAATTTATATGGTTGCCGTGAATCACTAGTGGACGGAATCAAGCGTGCAACCGATGTAATGATTGCAGGTAAAATTGCTTTAGTGTGTGGTTTTGGGGACGTGGGCAAGGGCTGTGCTCAGTCCCTGCGAGGACTCGGGGCTACCGTATGGATTACTGAGATAGATCCGATTTGCGCTCTTCAGGCGGCGATGGAAGGTTACCGTGTTGTTACTATGGATCAAGCCTGCGATCAGGCTGATATTTTTGTTACAGCAACTGGTAATTTACGTGTTATCGCTCATGATCACATGCTGAAAATGAAAGATCAGGCCATCATTTGTAATATTGGTCACTTCGATTCAGAGATAGATATTGCCTCCGTTCAGAAATATCAGTGGGAGAATATTAAACCACAGGTAGATCATGTAATTTTTCCAACAGGTCGCCGGATCATCGTGTTGGCACAAGGGCGTCTGGTAAATTTGGGTTGTGCTACAGGCCATCCATCTTTTGTAATGTCCTGTTCATTTGCTAATCAGGTGTTAGCTCAAATAGAGCTATGGAAAAATGGAGAAAATTACCAAAATAATGTTTACGTATTACCAAAGCAACTAGATGAGAAAGTTGCACGCTTGCACATTAAAAAGCTAGGAGTTAATCTCACTGAATTAACCGATGAGCAGGCTAAGTACCTAAATATGGATAAAAATGGGCCATTCAAGCCAGAGATGTATCGGTATTAATACCTAGTTGTAGGAATATGGAGAAAGGCTAACGTTAGTGATGCCTGCTTTCTCCATATTTTTCATATTTATGGGTATAGCAAAAATGGAATCGAAAAAACAACCTATACGTGCGTTTAGTTTTGAATTTTTTCCACCACAAACCCCAAAAGGCGTGGAGAAATTGCGTAATACACGCCAACAATTAGCACAATTTAATCCAAAGTTTTTTTCTGTAACTTTTGGTGCTGGTGGCTCTACACAAGACCGTACGTTTGAAACGGTTCTGGAGATTCAGGCTGAGGGGTATGCTGAAGCTGCTCCTCATCTTTCTTGTATTGGCTCAACTAGTGAAAACATTCGCTCTCATCTTCAGAATTATTTGGATGGTGGCATCAATTATTTAGTTGCATTACGCGGGGACCTTCCTTCAGGGATGGCTCAACCAGGAGAGTTTCGTTATGCGGCAGAATTAGTTGAGTTTATTCGTAGAGAATTTGGAGATTCTTTTCATATTGAAGTAGCGGCTTATCCGGAATGCCACCCTCAGGCAAATTCTGCTCAGGATGATTTGCTGAATTTCAAGCGTAAAATAGAAGCAGGAGCTAATTCTGCTATCACTCAATATTTTTACAATGCAGAAGCATATTTTAAATTTTTAGATGCCTGTGAGATTGCAAACATAAACGTTCCTATCGTACCGGGTATTATGCCAATCAATAGGTTTACCCAGTTAGCTAGATTTTCAGATGCATGTGGTGCAGAGATTCCGCGTTGGCTTAGAAAAAAGATGGAAGGGTATGGCGATGATAGTGCATCAATCCGCGCATATGGGATAGATGTTGTAACTGATCTATGTAGCCAATTACTTGATGCGGGCGCACCAGGATTACATTTTTATACGATGAATTCTGCAGATCTGACAACTGAAATTTGGAACAGGCTGGGATTAGAAGTAGAACCCGAATAAAATTTGGTACAAGTTCAACTTTAAATTTATTAGAGTCACACCTTCTTGTTGGGTGAGATAATTATGAATTATCTCACCCAACAAATCGGGTAGCGAATGAGGCTATATTTAGCTTGTTCTTACTGACACGGCATTTAGTGCATTCTCTTCATAAACCTTATGTGCCGCAGCCTGCGCTGAACCAATATCAACCTTCTTGCCCATATCCGAGAAGACTGTTTCTAGGGCATTCAAACATAGCATAACGTTGTCTATTTTGCTTGAGTAGCCCATTAAGCCGAATCGCCAGATTTTTCCAGCAAAATCTCCAAGTCCTGCGCCAATTTCAAGATTGTATTCAGCAAGTAGTCTGCGACGCACTTCCTTTTCATCCACGCCGTCAGGTATATATACAGAATTTAACTGTGGTAGGCGGTATTCTTCATCAACTAGGTATTTAGTGCCGAAGGTCTCTAGTCCTGCTTTCAATGCCTCATGGTTACGCTGATGACGAGCCCAAGAATGTTCTAGTCCTTCTTCGTAAAGTATAACCAGAGCCTCATGCAATGAGTAGAGCGCATTGGTTGGGGCAGTGTGATGATAGGTTCTAGTTTCACCCCAATAGCCAAGCACTAAATTTAAATCCATAAACCAACTTTGTACTTTTGTCTTTCGATTCTTAACAAGCTCTATAACGCGATCTGAAAAACTTACTGGGGATAGGCCTGGCGGACATGAAAGACATTTTTGGCTGCCAGAATAGATCGCATCTATTTTCCATTCATCAACTAGTAGCGGGGAGCCACCTAAAGAAGTAACCGCATCAACAATGGTCATACAGTTATAGCGCTGGGCAATTTCGCAAAGTGTTTTTGCATCTGAAAGAGCGCCGGTAGATGTCTCGGCATGAACGAAAGCAATAATTTTCGTATCAGGATTCTGTTTCAGCGCATCTTCGACTTTCTGTGGATCAACGGGCTCTCCCCAGTTGTCATCCACTACGACTGCTACACCACCACAGCGCTGTACATTTTCAATCATACGTGATCCAAATACGCCATTACGACAGACAATCACCTTGTCACCAGGGCTTACCATATTAACGAAACACATTTCCATTCCAACTGAACCGGGCCCAGATACGGGAAAGGTCATTAGATTGGTAGTTTGGAAAGCGTATCGAAGCAGGCTTTTTAATTCTTCCATCATGTCAGTGAAGACTGGATCAAGATGCCCTAAGGTTGGGCGAGCCATGGCAGATAGTACTCGCGGATGTGTGTCTGAGGGACCGGGGCCCATCAGGGTACGTTGTGGTGGATAGAATGTGCTTATTTTTTTAGTAGGGGAAAAGGCTGTAGAAGTCATAAATGATCCTGAATGAGAAGACGTGATTGATTAATTAAAAGAAAAGGATTGATTTTATCAAGTGATTGAGTAATTTGCTATCAATGGTACTGAACTAATCTATAGTTAAATTTGATACAGGAGGAAAATATATAATTTTCTATGCTGTAATTTGTAATTTATTGCTGCACTAGAAGTAAAGGTCCCATGGGAATTTTTTTAAAATTAGAGGGTGTTGTAGCAGTAGAGTAATGCATTACTAGGCCTAAAATAATTTTTCATTATGTTTTTACTAATTTAGGGTGCATTTGTATACTCATCAAAATACCAAAACCTAAAAGCATTGTCACCATAGATGTGCCACCATAACTGATAAGTGGAAGCGGTACACCTACTACCGGAAGTATGCCAACAACCATTCCTATATTAACAAATATATAAGTGAAAAAAGTTAACGTGATTGACCCTGCAATAAGTCGGGTAAATTGAGTTGAAGCATTGGCAGCGATAACCATACCCCGGCCAATTATTACTAGATACAATACTAGCAGCGATGAATTGCCAACGATTCCAAATTCCTCAGAGAATACTGCAAAAATGAAATCAGTACTTTTTTCAGGGAGAAAATCTAAGTGGGTCTGCGTACCGTTCTGCCATCCTTTCCCAATAATTCCACCGGAACCTATTGCAATGGACGATTGGATGGTGTGATAACCCGCCCCTAACGCATCTTGCGCCGGGTCAAATAAAGTCATAACACGTTGTTTTTGATAGTCATGCATCATCGACCAGAGTAATGGCAGGCTGCCTGCTCCGGCAATTACTAGTCCAATCATGATGCGCCATGATAATCCCGCAAGAAACAGAACATAGAAGCCGCTGGAGATAATTAGTAAGGTAGTTCCCAAGTCTGGCTGGCGTAAAATAAGTGCTGCCGGTAATAATAGAAGCATCGCGGCTACTATAAAGTCTCGGGCTCGTAAAGTGGTTTCGTGTTTATCAAAATACCATGCCATCATTAGTGGCACAGCGATTTTCATCAGTTCTGAGGGTTGAATGCGAGTAACACCTATATCTAGCCATCTTCTTGCACCATTGTTAATTTCACCAAATAGCGCCACACAAATTAGAAGAATTAGACCGACTACATATATTGGTAAAGCAAGTCGCATCATGTGCTGAAGTGGAATGTTAGCGACCAGCCACATGATGACTAATGCCGCAATCATGTTAACTGCCTGGTTGGTTACGCGAGTTAAATTTCCTCCTGTAGCACTGTAAAGTGTTGCAAGACCAACTGCCATTACTAGAAGGATACTAAATAATAAGAAGCTATCTATATAGCGTGTGAGGTAGTGCCATAGACGAAAAGATCTAGTCATGTGCACCTTCTCTGTTT
>Ga0308013_10001461_pt1 | contig 11546 bp, 9 predicted proteins | sample Neamet181_FD_203131 | JGI IMG/M metagenome (GOLD analysis project Ga0308013, IMG submission 203131) | Marine microbial communities from water near the shore, Antarctic Ocean - #181 | ecosystem: Environmental > Aquatic > Marine > Unclassified | place: Southern Ocean | collected 2014-07-25
CGTTACTTGGTAAGAATGGAAGAGTTGCGCCAATCTAATAAAATTATTGGCCAATGTGTGTCATGGCTAAAAGCAAACCCTGGTCCGGTGATGAGTGACGATAAAAAAGTTACACCACCTAAACGCACAAATATGAAAGACGATATGGAGTCTTTGATTCATCACTTTAAATTGTTCACTGAAGGTTATTCATTGCCAGAGGGTGAAGTTTACAAAGCCATTGAACACCCTAAAGGCGAGTTTGGTATTTACCTAATCTCTGATGGCGCAAACAAGCCTTATCGCGTTAAGATTAGAGCGCCTGGTTTTGCACATTTGGCTTCTATGGATGAAATGTCTAAAGGGCATATGCTATCTGATGTGGTAACTATTATTGGAACGCAGGATATTGTTTTTGGAGAAATTGACAGATAATGATAATCTCAGATAATACGAAAAAACAAATAGATAGCTGGATTGAAAAATATCCACAAGGTAAGCAAAGCTCCGCAGTAATGGAAGCTTTAAAATTGGTTCAAGCAGAAAATGATAATCAGCTAACATCAGAAGCAATCCAAGCCGTGGCTGATTATTTAGATATGCCGGGTATTGCTGCTGCTGAAGTGGCTACATTTTATGAAAATTACAATCATAAGCCTGTGGGCAAACATATTATTCGATTTTGTCACAATATTTCGTGCATGTTGAATGGTGCTGATGATTTAATTACTCATCTTGAAACTAAATTAGGCGTTAAAACCGGAGAGATTACTAAAGATGGTTTAATTAGCGTGAAGAAAGTGGAGTGTTTGGGTGCTTGCGTAGGCGCACCTATGTTCCAAATTGATGATCAGTACTATGAACACCTAACAGCTGACAAGATTGATGACATTGTGGATGGTTTAAAATGAATGAAGTTTGTTTTAAAAACATAGATAAAGACCAGTGTTGGTCGTTAGAAACCTATGAAGCTAGTGGCGGTTATAGCACTTGGCGCAAAATTCTTAAAGGTGAATATACACCTGATGAAATTATTAACGAATTAAAAACTTCAGGCCTTAGGGGTCGTGGTGGTGCAGGTTTTCCAACAGGGTTGAAATGGAGCTTTATGCCGCGCAACGCGCAAGGGCAAAAATACGTCGTTTGTAATTCAGATGAGGGCGAGCCAGGTACTTGTAAAGATCGTGATATTTTGCGATTTAATCCACATTCAGTCATTGAAGGTATGGCGATTGGCAGTTTTGTGATGAATGCAACTATTGGTTATAACTATATCCGTGGTGAATTTATGGAGCCGTTTAACCGATTTGAAGGCGCTCTTAAAGAAGCTTATGCATCTGGCTTATTAGGTAAAAATATTAATGGTTCAGAGGTAAGTTTTGATCTTTACTCTCATCTAGGCGCAGGCGCTTATATTGTTGGTGAAGAGACAGCCTTATTAGAATCTCTTGAAGGTAAAAAAGGTCAGCCAAGATTTAAACCGCCATTCCCTGCAAATGTTGGCCTATATGGTAAGCCTACCACTATCAATAACACTGAAAGCTTTGCTTCTGTGCCAGAGATTATGTCTAAAGGTGGTCAGTGGTTTGCTGATCTTGGTGTGGAAAATTCTGGTGGCACCAAATTATTCTCAGTATCTGGACATGTTAATAACCCAGCTAATTTTGAAGTGTCTATGGGTATGCCATTTTCAGAGCTATTAGAGCTTGCAGGCGGCATGCGAAATGGCGCAAAACTTAAAGCGGTCATTCCCGGTGGATCTTCTACCCCTGTTTTAACAGCAGAAGCTGCTATGGGTATGACCATGGATTACGATGGTATTGATAAAGCAGGCTCAATGCTTGGTGCGGGTTCTGTGATTATTATGGACGAGTCAACCTGTATGGTTAAAGCATTGACGCGTTTGGCACACTTTTATTATGATGAATCTTGTGGGCAATGTACCCCTTGTCGCGAAGGTACAGGCTGGTTATATCGAGTCCTAAAACGTATTATGGACGGCAAAGGTAAAGCTGAAGATATTGATTTACTCATGAGTGTGCAAGAAAAAATTATGGGCAATACGATTTGTGCCCTGGGTGATGCTGCAGCAATGCCAGTTGAAAGTTTCTTGAGAAATTTCCGTGAAGAGTTTGAATACTATATTGAACATGGAAAAAGCATGGTGGAGAAATAATGGCCAGTATTACTATTGAAATTGATGGCAATATCGTTAATGCGAAAGCAGGTGAACGATTAATTACTATTACTGATAGAGAAGGTATTAGTGTTCCAAGATTTTGCTACCATAAGAAATTATCAGTCTCAACCTCTTGTCGAATGTGCCTGGTAGATATAGAGGGTGTTCCAAAGCCACAAACTGCCTGTTCAACCCCTGTTTCTGATGGCATGAAGATTCACACACAAAATGAAAAAGCCAAAGCTTCTCAAAAAGCAGTGATGGAATTTTTGTTAATTAACCACCCATTAGATTGTCCAATTTGCGATCAAGGTGGCGAGTGTGAATTGCAAGATGTTGCAGTTGAATATGGCTCTGACGTCTCTCGTTTTACCGAAGGTAAACGTGTAGTTGCACCTAGCGATATTGGGCCATTAATCCAAACAGATATGACTCGCTGTATTCACTGTACCCGCTGTGTTCGATTTGGTAGTGAGATTGCCGGTATTATGGAAATGGGTGGTACAGGGCGAGGCGAGGATTTAAAAATTGAGCCATTTTTAGCAGAAGGCATTACTTCTGAGCTATCTGGAAACATGATTGATGTTTGTCCAGTAGGCGCCTTAACCTCTAAACCATTTAGATACGAGCTAAGATCTTGGCAAATGGCTTCAGCGGATAGTGTTGCTCGCCATGATTTAGTCGGTTCAAACTTATATGCACAAACCTATAAAGGACTGGTTAAGCGTGTTGTTTCAGGTGACAATGAATTGGTCAATGAAACATGGATTTCAGACAGAGATCGCTTCTCTTATGAAGGGCTTGCACACGAAAATAGGCTCTTATTGCCACAAATTAAAGTAGAAGGCCAGTGGAAAGAAGTTGAATGGAATGTGGCACTAGATTTTGCCATTAAAGGTTTAAATAAAAATGCATTAAACAGTCGAAAAGCTCACAAATTAGGTGGTTTAGCTTCAAGTACAGCAACCACTGAAGAGTTTTATTTGATGCAAAAAATGCTTCGAGAAATAGGCTGCGAGAATATAGATTATCGTTTAAATGTTAATAATCTAGATGATCCAATTCACCTAGATTCTAATATTAAGTTGAGTGATCTAGAATGCGTTGATAACGTGTTGGTTATTGGTGCGAATTTACGTTTAGAGCAGCCAATGATTAACCTTAGGTTACGCAAGGCTCAATTAGCTGGTGCTACTGTTTCTGCTTTAAATGTTAAGGCATTTGATTACAACCATAAAACTAATCATTCAACCGTTTCACCTAATGAAATTGCGACGATATTAGCGGGCGCATTGAAAGTTATTTTAGAAAAGAATTCTTTAGAGGCTCCATCATATATCACTAATATTAATCCTAGCGAGTTGTCGATTAACTTAGCGGATAAATTACTGGACTCTGAACGTTCAGTGATTGTACTAGGTGAGCATGTTATTAACAATACGCAAGCTGCTAGTATTGCTCAAATGGTTGCTGAGATCGCTAAACAAGTTAATGGTAAAACATTAAATGTGACTAGCAGTGCCAATACTCTTGGTGCACAATATGCCCATTTTTTACCGAAGAGTAAAGGCATGAATACCAATGAAATGCTAACAGCAGATATGAGTGCCTTTTTGCTTTTAGATATATACCCTGAATACGATTTTCATCATTCAAACTCGGCTGTTGAAGCTTTGTCAAAAGATGATGTATTTGTAGTGTCCTTAAATAGTTTTAATAATGAGTTAGTAGCTCAATACTCTGATGTTTTATTACCAATGGCAGCGATGTATGAAACATCGGGTAGTCATGTTAATATCAACCATGATATGCAATCGTTTGCAGCAGCTGTTAAGGCGCCAGAAGAGGCTAAGCCAGCTTGGAAAATTTTAAAAGTATTTGCTGACTTATTAGAGCTTCAAGGTTTTCACTATGAAAATATTACCCAGGTATCAGAAGAGCTTAAACATCAAAAAATTTATAAGCATAAGCAAGATATAGCAATAGAGTTGGGAAAGAAGTCATCCGCTATTGAGACAATTTGGATGCATTCTGCATATCATTCAGATGCCTTGTTAAGACATGCTAAATCATTAGGCAGTAGTAAAATTGGACAAACCAATTCAGCCTCAATGAGCACCGCTACTGCTAAAGAATTATCACTAGAATGTGGTAATACTTATTTAGGTGTTCCAGTAGTTGTTAGCGATAGCGTTGCAGACCGATGCGTCTTTGTCAGTAGTAATCAATCTACTGACATGGGGAGAGAGTCATGATGGAAATTTGGCAGTCTTTTGTTATGTTGGTGAACGAGTTATTACCTTGGTTTAACGGGAATGTTGCCGCAATTGTCATTATTCTAATTAAAGCAATGGCTCTCATTATGCCACTGTTACTAGTCGTTGCTTACTTTACTTACGCAGAGCGTAAAGTTATTGGTTATATGCAGCTGAGAATTGGCCCCAATCGTGTCGGTCCTAAGGGTTGGTTGCAACCAATTGCGGATGCCTTAAAGCTCATGACTAAGGAAATTATTTTCCCAAGCAAGGCTAATATTTATTTATTTTTACTCGCTCCTATCTTGGCCATTGCACCAGCGATTGCTGTATGGGCAGTCATTCCTTTTGATGAAGGTATTTACGTCACTAATTTAGATGTAAGTTTGCTGTATGTTTTAGCGATTGGTTCAATTGGCGTGTACGGTATTATCTTGGCTGGTTGGGCATCTAACTCAAAGTATCCTTTACTAGGCGCACTTCGAAGTGCATCGCTATTAGTGTCTTATGAAATCGTGATTGGCTTTGCCTTGGTAACGGTTGTGATGATTGCAGGTAGTGTTAATCTTAATACCATTGTGGCCGACCAACAGGGCGGCATTATAAATTGGTACTTTATTCCTTTATTTCCAATGATGATTATCTTTTTCATCTCAGCATTAGTTGAAACTAATCGTGCACCTTTCGACGTAGTAGAAGGGGAATCAGAAATCGTAGGTGGAACTCATGTTGAATATTCTGGCATGACATTTGCTGTATTTTTCCTAGCAGAATATGCCAATATGATTCTGATGGCAGTGCTAGCAGTAGTTCTATTTTTTGGTGGCTGGCATTCTCCATTTGAAGGGATTGCTTATCTTGAAGCTATCTTTAACTGGGTACCAGGCATTATCTGGCTATTAGCAAAAACAACATTCTTTATGTTCTTGTATTTATGGGTGAGAGCAACTTTTCCACGCTTTCGGTATGATCAGATTATGCGTCTGAGTTGGAAGGTATTTTTACCCATCACTATTTTTTGGATTTTTGTAGTCGCACTAATGACTCAACTAAACATTGGACCATGGTTTTCATAAAAGGTTAAGAAATGATTAATAAACTGAAAAAAATAATAAAAAGTCTTAGCTTAAGTGAGCTACGTTCGGGCATGAAGATTACCGGCAAAGAACTTTTTAATACTAAAATTACCGTACAGTACCCAGAAGAAAAAACGCCAATTTCTCCAAGATTTAGAGGATTACATGCATTGCGTCGCTACCCAAATGGAGAAGAGCGTTGTATTGCTTGCAAACTATGTGAAGCAGTTTGCCCAGCTAATGCGATCACTATTGAATCTGAAATGCGTGACGATGGAACAAGACGCACCACTCAATATGACATTGATTTATTCAAGTGTATTTTTTGTGGCTTTTGTGAAGAAGCATGTCCAGTGGATGCGATTGTTGAAACACAGATATTTGAATATGCATTTGAATCAAGAGACGGCAGTATCATGACCAAGGATCGATTGTTAAAAGTAGGCGATGACAACGAAGAAAGCATTAGCCAAGCAAGATCTGAAGACGCCAAATATCGATAAGGATAAACAAAAATGGGTTCCGAACAAATAATTTTCTATTTTTTATCATTTTGGCTGATAGCTTCCTCGCTAGCCATGATATTTTCTCGTAATGCAGCAAAAGCAGTATTATTTTTAGTGCTGAGTTTTTTTTCAGTAGCAAGTATTTGGATCTTATTAGAGGCTGAATTTTTAGCCATTACTTTGATTCTTGTTTACGTGGGTGCTGTCATGGTACTGTTCTTATTCGTCATTAAGATGCTTAATATTGATAAGTCAACACTGCGTGCTAAGTTTGCTGGTTATTTACCGCTTGGCCTAATTGTCGCGTTAATTATTATTGCTGAAATGACGTTAGTGTTAGGTAATGCCCAATTTGGATTAGACGTTATGCCAGCACCTGCAAGACATGGTGCAGATTATAGTAATATTACCGAGTTGGCTTTGCAACTTTATACAACCTATGTATACCCATTTGAATTAGCTGCAGTATTATTACTAATAGCTATTATTGCCGCTATCACTTTGGTGCATAAAAAAGAAATCAACCGAAAGCAACAATCTATTTCTGAGCAGGTTAATGTGAGAGCAAAAGATAGAGTGCGAATCGTATCAATTACCTCACCGTCTAAGGAGAATAAGTAATGGTCAGTTTGAGTGATTACTTAATTTTAAGTAGTGTTATTTTCTGTATTGGCTTAGTGGGTATTTTTGTTAACCGTACTAATATCATTACTTTGTTGATGTGCGTAGAGCTTATTTTGGCTGCAGTTAATACGAATTTTATTGCTTTTTCTCATTTTCTGGGCAATGAAGCGGGTCAGATTTTTGTATTTTTCATCTTGACTGTTGCTGCTGCAGAAGTAGCAATTGGATTGGCCATCTTGACACTCTTATTTAGAGTACGCGGCTCGATCGATGTTGACGTCACTAATAGTTTAAAGGGGTAATGATGGAGCAAATATATTTAACAATTGCTTTGGCGCCTTTGGTAGGAGCGATCTTTGCTGGATTTTTTGGCTCGTTACTCGGCAGAATGGCAACTACTGTTATAACAATTGCGGGCGTACTAATATCCACTGTTCTATCTTTTTATGTATTCAATCATCATGTACTAGAAGGCGGTGAAGTTTTTAATCAAAACCTTTACACCTGGATGCAAATTGGCGAACTTAATATCAGTGTTGGATTTTTAATTGACAACTTAACTGCCATCATGCTCGTGGTGGTATCGTTTGTGTCGCTTATGGTGCATATTTATACGATTGGCTATATGCATGATGACGCCGGCTACACTAAGTTTTTTAGCTATATTTCGTTATTCACTTTCTCTATGTTTATGCTGGTGATGAGTAATAACTTCATGCAGTTATTCTTTGGTTGGGAAGCAGTTGGTTTGGTCTCGTATCTGTTAATTGGTTTCTGGCATCATAAAGAAAGCGCTGTTGAAGCAAATCTGAAAGCTTTTTTAGTTAATCGTGTAGGCGATTTTGGCTTTTTACTAGGTATTGCTTTGGTGCTTATGTATTTTGGCTCGCTAGATTATGTCGAAGTATTTGCAAGCCTAGGCAATGTCACCGGCGTAACCATGCTTGATGGCACCAGCGTTATTACTGTTATTTGTATTTTATTATTCATTGGTGCCATGGGTAAATCTGCTCAAGTACCGCTTCATGTTTGGTTACCAGGTTCGATGGAAGGTCCAACACCAATCTCAGCATTGATTCACGCAGCCACTATGGTGACAGCTGGTATCTTTATGGTGTCGCGCATGTCACCAATGTTTGAGCTTAGTGAGACAGCACTAATAGTAGTAATGGTGGTGGGTGCGATTACTGCCTTATTTATGGGCTTATTAGGCATTGTACAAAACGATATTAAAAAAGTAGTAGCTTATTCAACACTCTCACAACTTGGCTATATGACTGTCGCATTAGGTGTGAGCGCATACTCAGTGGCTATTTTTCACCTCATGACGCATGCTTTCTTTAAGGCGCTACTTTTCTTAGCAGCAGGCTCTGTAATTGTAGCACTACACCACAAACAAGATATTCGCGAGATGGGTGGTTTGCGTAAAAAAATGCCGATTACTTATTGGACCTCATTAGTTGGTACATTGGCACTTATCGGTTTCCCGGGCTTTGCAGGTTTTTATTCAAAAGATATGATCATTGAAGCGGTGCACTTCTCTCAACTACCATTTTCTGATTGGGTTTATGTCGCCGTGGTTATTGGCGTCTTTATTACGGCTTTTTATTCACTTAGAATGTTCTTTTTGGTCTTTCATGGTGAATCAAGAATGGACGAGCACACCGCATCACACGTCAAAGAATCATCCATCAGCATTACTTTGCCACTCGTCGCATTGGCAATTCCATCTGCGCTAATTGGTTATCTTACTATTGATCCGATGCTATTTAATGGCTGGCTCGATAATGCCATTACAGTGGCTGCAAACCATACTTCAATGGCAAGTCTTGAGGCTAATTTTCATGGCGCCAATGGGATGATTCCTCATGCATTACAAACGCTACCTTTCTGGATGATGGTCGGCGGTATTGCTAGTGCTTGGGTGTTGACACTTTACAGATCGCAATGGGCAGACTGGATCCAAAAGAAATTCCATCGCAGTAACTACGTCTTAGAATCACTTTATGGTTTTGATCGTTTCAACGATATTGTCTTTGTTGGCGGCATTAAAAAATTGGGTAATTTCTTATGGAAGGTGTCAGATTCTGGCTTAATTGACAAAATACTCGTCAATGGCAGTGCAAGATTTGTTGGTTTTATCGCCTCAATAGTACGACCAATACAAACAGGCTATGTTTATCATTATGCATTTTTCATGATTGTTAGTTTATTAATTATTTTAACTTGGGTACTGTTTGCAGGTGATAACCCACTACTTGAGCTTTAACGATGGATAATTCATTACTTAGTTTGTTAATTTGGCTGCCAATTTTTGGTGGTGCGTTGGTTATTTGGCTGGGCAACGAGCGAGCTAATACAGCACGTTGGTTAAGTGTTGCGCTCTCTATTGTGGTGTTTATTATGTCGCTTAGCTTGTTCACTGAGTTTGATTCAAGCACTCATCTGATGCAATTTGAAGAGAAAGCCTCTTGGATTTCCCAGTTTGATGTTTATTATCATATTGGTGTAGATGGCATTTCAATGCCACTGATTATCCTTACAACATTTTCAAGTATTTTGGTGTTGATTGCAGGTTGGGAAGTTATCCAGAATCGTCCAGCTCATTATATGGCTGCATTTCTCATCATGGAAGGGTTGATTATTGGTGTGTTTTCTGCACTTGACGGCATTCTTTTTTATGCCTTTTGGGAGGCTTCGCTTATTCCAATGTTATTAATCATTGGTGTTTGGGGTGGCGACAACCGAGTTTATGCTGCGATCAAGTTCTTCTTGTATACGTTTTTGGGCTCGGTATTTATGTTGGTATCGCTCATCTACATGTACAACAAAGGTGGCTCATTTTCTATCCTAGATATGCATAATCTTAGCTTAAGTGCTACCGAGCAAGCTTGGATTTTTTGGGCATTCTTTATGGCGTTTGCCGTTAAAGTGCCCATGTTCCCTGTACACACTTGGCTACCTGATGCTCACGTTCAAGCGCCAACGGGCGGCTCGGTTATCCTTGCTGCCATCATGCTTAAGATGGGTGGTTATGGTTTCTTTCGTTTTTCATTGCCGATTACGCCAGATGCTTCTTTAGAATTTTCAGAAATCGTAATCATCCTTTCTTTGATTGCCATTGTTTATATTGGCTTTGTGGCTTTGGTTCAGCGCGATATGAAAAAGCTTATCGCTTATTCATCAATTTCACATATGGGTTTTGTAACACTTGGTGTCTTTGCTTTATTCCTAGCCTACACGCCAGGCGCAGCAGAAGGCGCGCTGCTAGGTCTTGAAGGTGCGATGATTCAAATGATTTCTCACGGCTTTATCTCTGCCGCTATGTTCTTAGTAGTGGGTGTTTTGTATGATCGTCTTCATTCAAGAGAAATCTCTACCTACGGCGGTGTAATCAATTCCATGCCAAAGTTTACAGGCTTTGCGGTGCTATTTGCTATGGCCAATGCTGGCTTGCCAGGCACTTCAGGTTTTGTGGGTGAATTTATGGTGATTCTTGGTGTGATGCAAGCCAATATTTGGTACGCTGTTTTAGCTGGTACCACGCTTATTGTTGGTGCTGCATACACCTTATGGATGGTGAAGCGCGTATTTTGGGGTGAAGTAACAAACCCAGCTGTTGCAACCTTGTCTGATATTAATGCTAGAGAGTTTGGCATCTTGGCGATACTGGCTGTTGCAGTGGTTGCGATGGGTTTATACCCACAGCCCGTGATTGACGTTATGCATGTTTCCATTGAGCACTTATTAAACCAAGCCTTAACTTCTAAACTTTAAGTATTAGCATTATGAATAATATGTACACATTTGACACATCAACTTTATGGGCTGCTTTGCCTGAAATATTCTTATTAAGTGCTATTGTGGTTGTGCTTTTATTAGACCTATTTTTAACTAAGCCTTTCAAACAAGCTACCTATTATTTAACGCAAATTAGCTTATTCATCACAGGTGTAATGGCTTTTAATTTAATAGATCAACCGCAAACCATCATCTTTAGTGGCTCGTTTATTTTAGACAACATGGCTTCGGTCTTTAAAGTCTTCATGATTGGCTCAACTATGGTGGCTATGGTTTATACCCGCCATTACCTTATTCAGCATGCACTATTCAGAGGCGAGTATTTTGTCTTGGTACTTTTATCCGTATTAGGCATGATGGTAATGGTTTCGGGCTATAGCTTATTAACGCTATATCTCGGGTTGGAAATTTTATCTTTGTCACTTTACACCCTAATCGCCATTGCACGAGAGCGAGCAGGTGCGGTAGAAGCAGCTCTTAAATACTTTGTGCTAGGCGCTATCGCATCAGGCTTATTACTTTACGGTATGAGTATGATTTATGGCATTAGTGGTAGTATTAATATCACCGACATTGCTAATTTTGCTGCTAACGCTGACCTAGCTTCAAGAGAAACCCTTATTTTAAATTTTGGTCTGGTATTTTTAGTCATCGGTATTGCCTTTAAACTAGGCGCCGTGCCGTTTCACATGTGGGTGCCAGATGTCTATGAAGGCGCACCAACATCAGTAACCCTATTTTTATCCACCGTTCCAAAAGTAGCAGCAGTTGCTATGTTGGTTCGTATCTTGGTCGATGGCTTGGGTGCGATGCATGCTTATTGGGCAGATTTATTTATGGTGCTAGCAGTGTTGTCTATCGCACTTGGCTCGGTAGTTGCACTGATGCAAACCAACATCAAACGCTTATTAGCGTATTCAACCATCTCGCACGTTGGCTTTATTATGCTAGGCTTTGTTACCGGCGTTATCAGTGGTTATGGTGCAGCAGTTTTTTACGTATTTGTCTATATTTTGATGAGCTTAGCGGCATTTGGTATTGTTATTCTTCTGAACAAAAAAGGCTTTGAAGCAGATCAAATCTCAGACTTTAAAGGCCTTAGCAAGCACTCACCTTGGTTTGCATT
>Ga0308013_10001465_pt1 | contig 11519 bp, 8 predicted proteins | sample Neamet181_FD_203131 | JGI IMG/M metagenome (GOLD analysis project Ga0308013, IMG submission 203131) | Marine microbial communities from water near the shore, Antarctic Ocean - #181 | ecosystem: Environmental > Aquatic > Marine > Unclassified | place: Southern Ocean | collected 2014-07-25
GGATCCTCCATAACTTAAAAAAGGCAAGGTCATACCTGTGGTAGGAAATAATCTAATATTAACACCAAGATGAATTAATGCTTGAAATATAATTAAACTTATAATGCCTGTTAAAACTAATTTTATTTTTTCATTTTTTTCTAAATATATCTTTTTAAAAACTGCGTAGATGAAAAATAAAAATAAAAACAATAATAATATAATTGCTACAACACCAAATTCTTCTGAAATCACAGAAACAATATAGTCTGTATGAGCTTCAGGAACTCTGTTTTTAAGAGTGCCCTCACCTATGCCTTTACCAAAATATCCTCCACTACTTATTGCATCTATTGCTTTATCAGATTGGAAGTTATGTGTTCCATTAATAGGGTTAAAAAATGACAAAATCCTACTTTTAATATAGATAAATTTTGAAATAAAAAAAACCACATAAAGCAGGGATAGTAATAAAAAACTAAAAAAGGTAATAATTATAGGCAAACTTATACCGGATATAAAAACTAAAGTAGCCCAAGATAAAAGCACTAATAATGTTTGGCCAATATCAGGCTGTATTGCTAATAAAAGAATTATTGGAATAATTGCTATAATTGTCAATGCATACTTCAAATAAATATGGGAATTTTTTTCCATACAAAGGATTGAAGCAATGAAGATGATTACAAAGGGTTTGACGAATTCTATCGGCTGAAACCTTGGTAGAAAAAAAAGGTTAAGCCATCTTTTAGATCCATTTACCTCTGTACCAAAGATTGGCACTAAAAATAAAAAAATTATAAATATAAAGAATAAGTATAACGAGATTTTAAATAAATTTTTTTCACTTATTGATGAAAAAAAAATTAAAAATACCATTCCTATTAAAATATAAGCTAAATGTTTAAAGAAAAAAAAATAGTTATTTGTCTCTAATTTATCAGATGCAATTAATGATGTTGATACTAGAGAAAAAAATAATCCCAAACTGAATAAAAATATTATTAGTGAAAGTAAAGTTTTGTCAATATTTTTCCACCATTCGTAATAGAATTTGTATATAGAGTTATAGTTTGGCATTTATATGTTTGCTAATAAGTTTGTTGAAGTATTTTCCTCGTTCTTCAAAATTCTTAAAATTATCAAAAGAAGCTGCAGCAGGACTGAAAAGAATTATTTTATGCGGTAATTTTTGGTCTGCCTTAATATCTAAAAATATTTTTTGAATTAAAGTTTTTAGATTCAAAAAGGATTCACATTTCATTATTTTTTTTAATTTATTTATAAAAAAATATTTATCTTTTCCAAAAATGTATGCTCTAATGTTCCTATTATTTTTCTTACTTAATGATAATATATCACCTTTTTTGGCAAGTCCGCCAACTATCCAATAAACATTATTTAAAGATCCCAATAAACTTTCAGATGATGAAAAAGAAGTGGCTTTTGAGTCATTAATAATTGTAAGTTTTTTTGAATCATAAATTATTTCCTGTCTATAGTTTAACCCTTTAAATTTTTCTAACGTCTTAAATAAAAGATTTTTTTTGAGTTTTAATATTTTCATGATAGCAAAAATAAATTGCAAATTTTCTTTATTTCCATCTGTTGTGAAATATTTATTTTTTACTTTACTAATAAGGTTAGTATTTGTTTTTTTGTCAATTCTAATTATCTTAGTAGGCAAACTTTTCAATTTAAGTTGACGCCGTATATAAAAATTATCCACATTAAGAATGGCTAAATCTTTTTCTGATTGATTCTTGATAAGTTTAAACTTGGCATTCACATATTTACTTACGGTCTTATGTCTATCTAGATGGTCTGGTGATATGTTTAAAATCATTGATATATTTGATCTAAATAACTTGCTATATTCCAGCTGGTAAGATGATGCCTCAATAACAAAAACTGTTTTATTTGTTATATTTTTTTCTAATAATATAGGGTTTCCAATGTTACCAACTAAACGAACATCGGTTTTTTGTGCTTTTAAAACTTCATACAGAATTTTTGCTGTGGTGGACTTTCCATTAGTTCCTGTAATTGTTATTTTATTATTATCTTCATAATGGTTATAAAAAATATCCAAATCAGTATGAATTTTCTTATAGTTTTTTTTTAGGAAACTACTCAAACTACATTTATTAATATCTATTCCTGGACTAAGAATTATATAATCAAATTTTATTTTTTTTATTTCTTTGTAATTAGTGTTTATCTTATCATCATATTTAATGACTCTATTATTTTTTTGTAAAAATTTAAAAGCTGATAATCCACTTTTACCTAGGCCATAAATTAAAATTTTTTTGTTAAGGAAAATATTTTGACTATCTAGCATTATCTAAGTTTTAATGTCGCCAAACCAATCATTGCAAGAATTATTGAAATTATCCAAAACCTAATTACTACAGTTGATTCTGGCCAACCTTTCTTTTCAAAATGGTGATGTATAGGAGCCATTCTAAAAATTCTTTTTCCTGTTAACTTGAATGATATAACTTGAACAATAACTGAGATTGCCTCAAGAACAAATAACCCACCAGTTATTGCTAAAACTATTTCATGCTTAGTAATTATTCCAATCGCTCCCAATGAACCTCCCAGTGCTAGCGAACCAGTGTCACCCATAAATATTTTAGCTGGTGGTGCGTTGAACCAAAGAAAGCCTAGACAGGCTCCAATAATTGATCCACAAAAAACAGCTACTTCCCCCATCCCCGCTAAATAAGGTATATTTAAATATTCTGAGAACATAATATTTCCAGTAACATAGCTAATAAATGCAAAGCATCCGGCAACTAATATAACCGGTACTGTAGCTAAGCCGTCAAGACCGTCTGTGAGATTAACTGCATTCGATGATCCAACAATTATAAATACGGAAAATGGTATAAAAAACCATCCTAAATTTATAATTAAATTTTTGAAAAATGGAAAATATAAATTTGATAACTCTGTATTTTGAGAGAAATGTAAAAGACCTATTATACCCACTACTGCTATTATTATTTGTGAAATAATTTTCAATCTAAAAGAAATGCCAGAAGAGTTTTTAAATTTAATTTTTTGGTAATCATCATAGGCGCCCAATAAACCATAACTAGTTACTATAAAAAGTAAAAACCATATATGGTAGTTAGATAAATCACCCCATAACAATATCCCCGAGAATAACCCCAGTAATATTAAAACACCACCCATTGTCGGTGTTCCAATTTTTTTTATAATATGCCCTGTTGGTCCATCATCTCTTATTGGATCTATGATTTGTCTTGTGGAAAAAAATCTTATGAAGGGAGTGCCCACTAATAAGACTACTGTCATAGATGTAAACATTGCTAAACCTGTTCTAAAAGTAAGATACTTAAAAACATTTAAAAAACTGTACTGATCAACTAAATTGGTAATAAAGCTATAAAACATTAGTTTTCCCCATCTTTATTTGACTGACGAGACTGTTAAGCCCAGTTGCATTGGAACCTTTAATCATTAAATAATCATTATTATTTAAAGAGTTTTTAATCAAATCAATTATTTGTCGGTTATTTTTTATAACTGCTCCTCTTTTACTTTTATTAAGCATTTTGTAGGTTGTCTCAATGTCCTTACCAATGACATTCACATTTCTAAGAGACAATTTATTAATATTTTTCCCAATTTCAGCATGTAAAGTTTTTGAATATTTTCCCAGTTCTAGCATATCACCAAGTATTAAATGTTTTTTTAAATTGGTAACCTTAATTATATCAAAATTTTTTAAAGCTAATTTTAAAGATAAAGGGTTGGAATTATAACTTTCATCAACAAGATTTATAGATTTATTAAATAGTTTAATTTTTACAATATCCCCTCTTCCTTTTACTTTTTGATGATTATAGAAAATATTTTCATCTAATTTTTCTATATTAATAAAGATCGATATAACAGAAACTGCAGCCAATAAGTTCTTTAAATCATTTTCAAATGTTGACTTTATATAAAAATATTTTTTTATTTTATGAATTTTTATATAAATCTTATATTTAGATTTAATTTTAGCAATTGATATTAGGTTAATTGATGCTTTTTTTTTTTTAAGGCTAAATGATAGAATTTTTAAATTTTTTTTCAATGCTATATTTTTGTGAAAATTAAAAAAATTATCATCTTTATTTAACACGAGATAACCATCTTTTTTTATATTTTGAATAATCTCACTTTTAGCTGATGCTATTTGATTAATGTTCCTGAAGTTTTTGATGTGTGCATAAGAAATATTTGTAATAACCCCAACATCTGGTTTTATTATTTTTGATAAGTTGTCTATCTCACCTTTTTTATCCATGCCAACTTCAAAAATACCAAAGTCATCATTTTTTTTTAGATTAAACAAACTTATCGGAACGCCAAATTTATTATTAAATGATTTTGGTGAATATGTTGTTTGTGAAATTTTGCTTAACGATCTTCCCAACAATTCCTTTAGGGAGGTTTTTCCACAACTGCCCGTTATAGCTATTATTTTACCTGGCAAATTTTCTCTTAATATTGAAGATGCTATTGTTAAAAAGTTTAAAGCATCTTCTACAATTATTTTTTTTTTTGATTTTTTTCCCTCACTTGTTACTGCTAAACAAGCACCTTTATCAAAAGCTTCTTTTACAAAAAGGTTTCCATTATTTTTTTTTCCTTTAATTGCAAAAAAAATGTCATTTCTTTTTATTTCTTTTGAATTAATTGATGCTTTTCTTATGGTTGTTTGGGGGGATATACAAGTTAAGTTATTTAACTCGTTTAAAATATTTACTTTTAAATTGCTAGAAAGATTTCTATTTTTAAGCTTAATACTATTTAATATCTCCTTCCTGTCTGAAAACTTTTTTTTATATATACCGTAATCTTGTAGCTCCTCATGTCCTTTACCTGCAACAACTAAAATATCTCCTATTTTTAATGATAAAATTGCCTGCTTGATTGCTTCAGATCTATTTGGAATCTCAAAAATTTTTAACTTATCTATACTTTTTTTAATTGCAGACCTAATATTTTGTGGATTTTCATTTCTAGGATTGTCATCAGTTAAATAAATTTTTTCACAAAATTGATTGGCAATTTTACCCATCATATGCCTCTTATCTTTATCTCTATTACCACCACAACCAAAAACAATAGAAACCCTTTTATTTTCAAATTGTTGTTTTAGGTTAAATAGACATGTCTTAAGCGCATCAGGTGTGTGTGCATAATCAAGAATAACTCTTGAATTATTTCTTATATCACCAATTTTTTCAAACCTTCCTCTAACAGGTTTAAGTTTTTTAATAGAATTTACTATCTGACTAAATTTTAAATTACTTTTTTCAGCTGCCAACATTGCCATAAAAATATTTTTTAGTTGAATTTTTCCTATAAGGTTTATTTCAAATTTATAGAAGGTTTTTTTATATTGGATCTTAATAATTTGTTTATCATTATGATATTCATGTGAGATTAATTTTAAATCACTTTTATTATTTGATACCGTAGAAAGATTAAATTTATTTCTAATAGCTATTTTTTTAATCTTTTTATACTGTGGAATTGAAATATCTGTAATCATATTAGCTTTTTTTATCAAAAGTTTTTCAAATAGATATAATTTTGCTTTCAAATAATCAGTAAATGTTTTGTGATAATCTAAATGATCATGGGATAAGTTTGTGAATATTCCTGTTTTAAAAATTAAACCATCTAATCTATTTTGTTTAAGTCCATGACTAGAAGCTTCCAATATAACATTGTTAATATTTTTTTTTTTAAGGCTCCTTAGCACCTTACTTAATTCAATGGGGTCCATTGTCGTGTTTGAAACCTTTGTTGTTGAATTATTGGTTTTTATCCCCAATGTTCCAATCGCTGCTACTTTTTTTTTATTTAATTTTAATATTTGTAAATAAAAATCTGCTATTGAAGATTTGCCATTTGTTCCAGTTATTGCAATTAAATTTTTCGGTTTATTTTTATTAATTTTATATGCAAATTCAGATAACAATTTTCTTACATTTTTAGTTTTTATGAATAATGTATTATCTTTTATTCCTTCAAATTTTAAAGTTGAAATAATTGTTTTTGCTCCATTTTTTATAGCATCATTAATGAACTTATTGCCATTATCGATATTTCCTTTTATCGAAAAAAAAATATAATTTTTTTTACATTTAGAGCTATCGAAACTAAGTCCTGAAAAATAATGATTTTTGTATTCAGTTTTAGTATTTTTTAAAAATTGACCAATCAACATAAGCTTATTAATTTTCTCTATGTTTTGTGGCCAAAATAGGCCCAATTCTCTCTATGATTTTTCCCGCAACCTCTACCGATGTCCAACCTGCTGTATTAAAAGGTGTTCCCTTTGTTGGTTGTTTTCCATCTCTATAATAATAAATATATTCACTATTTGTTTTTGGCTCATCTAATAAAACAATTAATACGTATTTCGGTTTAGAAGTTGGGAATATAGAGGCAAATGTATTCACTTTTGAATTTGAATAGCCACCTAATGTATTTTTTTGTGCTGTGCCTGTTTTTCCACCCACTTCATATCCATCTACATTTGCTAGCTGAGCAGTTCCCTCTTTATTTGTAACAATTTTTCTTAATATCAAATTTATTTTTTCTGAAATACCTTCCTTAATAATTCTCTTCTTAGTTTTATTATAATCCCCATCTTTTTTAATTAAACTAGGCTTGACGTTAAAACCACCATTAGTAATAATTGAATATCCCTTAGCAAGTTGCAATAGTGTTGTGGTTATTCCATGTCCAAATGAAACTGTTGCTAATTTACATTTTCCCCATCGAAATGTTATTGGCTTTCCTACTTCTCCAATATCAAAATCAATCTTATTTAAAACACCAATTTTACTTAAAAAAAATTTAAGTTTATCTATTTCTAATTTTTGTCCAATTCTTACAGATCCTATATTCCCAGATCTTATTAAAATTTCTTCTACAGTTAAATCTGAGGGTATTTTATTGCTATATTCCCCAATTGTTTGTCCGGCACAGCTGATTGATTTTGGTAAATCTAAAAACTGCGTATCTATATCAATTAAATCTTCATCTAATCCTGCTGCAATAGTAAATGTTTTAAAAACTGAACCCAATTCATATACGCTTTTTGTAGCTCTATTTATAAATTTTAAATCAACAACTTTCTCTCTCTTATTAAGATCAAAATCAGGATATGAAACCATGGATAAAATTTCTCCACTATTAACATTCATTAAAATTGCAGCAGCACCCTTGCTTCTAAAAATTGTATTAAATTTTATAAGCTGCTCTCTAATTAAGAATTGTATGTCGGTATCTACAGTTAATCTAAGAGGTTCTTTTTTTTGTTTTAATCTTTCATTAAAGGATTTCTCAAGACCTGATATACCTTGATTGTCATCATCTATTTGCCCAATAATATGACTAAAAAGGTTTTTTTGAGGATAAATTCTTCTTAATTTTTCCTCTGGTTTAATTGATTTATCACCAAGTAACATAATTTTTTCATAATTTTCTAAGGATATTTTCTTTTCAATATAAAAAAAATTATTTTGATTAAGTTTTTTAGATACTTCAAAATAATCTTTGCTTGGGAATATTAATTGTAAGTTAATTAAAAGTCTTTGTTTGTCTATAACTTCAACTGGATTTATTCCAATATCAATTGAACTGACAGTTTTGGCTAAATAATTCCCATTTCTATCAATTATATCTGCTCTATAATTCTTTATATTAGGTCCTGATTTAATATTATTCTCTTTTTTTAATGACCCCAAATGAAGCAGTTGAATTGAAAATATTATCGAAATAACAAAAAATACAAAAAAAATAAAAGCAATTCTATTAAATTGTATGTTTAAGTTTGTTTTACTTTTCTTATATGAAAATTCATTTTCATATTCTTCTAAAATAATATTATTTTTTTTATTGCTCATTTCTTATTCCTTATTAAGTCATTTACCAATATTAGATTGTTGTTTTCGGTAATTTCTTTAATTTTTATAATATTGATTTTCATTAAATCTTTTTTAAAATACTGATTTTGATACTGAGTTAACTTCTCTGGTGAACTTAAAAAATTATATTCTAATAATGCTTCACTAAGCTTTGTTTTAAGCGATCTGGTATTTTCATCTATTGCAAAAATCTTATCTTCGGTTTCCTTTGTTGAGTTTTTGACAACTGAAGTAGCTAGAATTAATATAAAGATTATTGTAAACGCTATCTTCTTCATAGTTTTTGAGAAAAATTTTCAATTTTAATTAAATAGTCAAATTTTTTTAAAATATCTGTTTCGAAATTATAAAAATCCTCTTTTTTAATTATATATCTTAATTTAGCAGATCTTGAAGGTGGGTTTTCTTTAATTTCTTTAGCTGATGGTGATATTGGTTTCTTACTAACTGATTTGAATAAATTAACTTTATCTTCTCCTTTTGGCATATACCTTGAAACACTTTTATTTTCAGACAAACTTTTAAAAAAATATTTCACTATTTTGTCTTCAAGAGAGTGAAATGTTACTACTGCTATGACACCATCTTTTTTAACTACTTTGGCTGCATTGATTAATCCATAAATTAATTCACTAATTTCTTTATTAACAAATATCCTTAGTGCTTGAAAAACTTTTGTAGCGCTATGTACTTTGTTATTATTTTTTCTTTTTGAGGATTTAATTATTCTGACCAACTCTTCTGTAGTGATTTCTCTTGTGGCTCTATCCTCTACAATATTATGTGCTATTCTATTACTATCCTTTTCATCACCAAAATATTTAAATATTTGGGCAAGTTCTTTTTTATCTAAATTATTAATCGTATCCTTTGCTGAAAACTCATTTATACCCATCTTCATATTGAGTTCACCTACGGCTTCAAATGAAAGTCCCTTTTTTGGATCTTTTATCTGATTAAGCGAATAACCTAAATCAAAGATTACTCCTTTTACATTTTCATTTGTGAGTTTTAAATTATTTAATTGGCTAAATTTAATGTTTTTGAATAAAAACCTACCTTCAAAAGAAGATTGAATTTCTTCAGCTTTTTTTAGACTTTCTAAATCTCTATCTAAGGCAATAACTTTTGTTGCTGCAAAACTTAAGATTTTATTTGTATATCCACCTTGACCAAATGTGCAGTCAATAAATGTGCCACCGTATTGAGGTGTAATAATGCTAATTAATTCACTTAGCAGTACTGGATAATGATTTCTCACGTCTGGTACTATGGTGGCTATCATTTATTTTTTTGAAGACCATTAATTCTTTTGTCTTCTTAAAAATGCTGGTATTTCTAAGTCGTCATTATCAGAGATACTTTCATTGTCCTCTGTTGATAAAAATTTATCTGATTCAGTATCTTCATTATCTGAACTGAATAAATCTGGTGCTGTTTCACTTTCTACTCTAAAGTTTTCGAGTCCATTTGAAGTTTCTTCAGTTTCACTCACAATATTAAGAGCTTCTTCTGTAAAAGATTGCTCATGTTTATCCATATCGTTATTTTCCATAATACCCTGGGCTTCTTGAGGAGTAACGCTTTGTTCACCCAACATTTCAGATGATAGGCTGTTCGTAACAGGTTCCACAACAATTTCATTTTCTAACTTTAATGCATTAGCTCCATGAGTGGTAGGGCTAGTCATTGTTGGTGAAAAATTGAAGGATTGAACTGAATCTGTACTGTTGAAATCTGAATAACCGGGGTTCCTATTCTGTATTCTATGCACCATATTAATTACAGATTTGCTTTCAGGTTGTTGTCCATCTAGTGCTGTTGCAACTATTGAAACTCTTATTTTTCCATCAAGAGAGGGGTCTTGTATTGCACCAATAATTACCTCTGCTTCAGCATCAACCTCTGCTCTTATTTTATTAACAACTTCATCAACTTCGAAAAGTTTAAGATCTTCACCACCAGTAATATTAACTAATAATCCTTTTGCGCCTTTTAAAGTATAATCATCTATTAAGGGATTGCTAATTGCCATTTCTGTAGCTTTCATTGCTCTTCCATCTCCCTCAGCTTCTCCTGTGCCCATCATGGCTTTACCCATTGAGGCCATGACTGTTTCAACATCAGCAAAATCTAAATTTATTATGCCGGGTCTAACCATTAGATCAGTCACACTTTGCACTCCATGCATTAAAACATTGTTTGAAAGATGAAAAGATTCTTTAAACGTGGTTTGTTCATTTGCAATTTTAAACAAATTTTGATTTGGAATTACAATAATTGTATCAACATGTTTTCTTAATTCTTCTAGACCTTGTTGAGCTCTCCTCATTCTTGAGGGGCCCTCGTATAAGAAGGGAAGTGTAACAACACCTACTGTTAAAATATTTAACTCTTTCGCTGCTCTGGCAATAACGTGTGCAGCTCCTGTTCCAGTTCCACCACCCATACCAGCGGCAATGAAAACCATATTTGAACCTTGTAAAGTATTAACAATTTCATTCAAAGACTCATCTGCAGCTGCTTGACCGATGTCATGCTTGGCTCCTGCACCTAAGCCTTTTGTTAAATTCAATCCTATTTGTATTTTAGCTTTTGCTTTACTACGTTTTAAATCTTGCGCATCTGTATTTACAGCAATAAATTCTACACCTTGTAGACCATTATCAATCATTTCATTGATTGCATTTCCACCTGCTCCCCCAACTCCCACAACTAATAATCTAGGTTGTAATTCTTTAATTTCTGGTGATTTAAAGTTAATTGTCATTTTTATTTCCCCTCATTGTTATTAAAATGTTTTTCCCATTTAAGGCTTGCGCGATTTAGATTTGCTTTTTTTCTTGCATTCACCTTAAATTTTTCAAATGCTGCTGGTTCCCATATTTGAAATGTTTGACCTTGCCCAACAAATAGCATGCTACTTTTTATTTTTGCATGTTTTAATAATTTTGTTGAAAGTGAAATTCTACCCTCACTATCAAATTGTAAATTCATACTTTCAGATAATATAGACGTTGCAAAATAATCTCTTTTTTCTTCAAATGGATTTAATGAGTCGATGCTTGTTGAAAGTTTTTCAATTCTGTCCTGAGAGCATGATTCAATAGATTGATTATTGAATGATGGATAGCAAATAACAGCATTATATCCTAAGTTTGAAAGGTGAGATCTGAAACTAGCAGGCACTGATACCCTTCCTTTTTTGTCTATTTTGTTCTCGTAAGTAGATAAAAACATATTTTGTATATTTCATAAATTCCATATTTGGGAATATATGGGACAGTATGGGTATTTTAAACTTAAGTCAATATGTTCGTTTTATACTGATTTTTTTATAATTGTGGGTAACTTTTATGTATCTTTATTAACTCTAAAATCAATTTTTAGTTTTAGTTTAATGCAATCTGAAAGGTAAAAAAAAGAACAAAGATGATTCAATTATGAATCAAAAGATGAACATCCATATATTTAAGGAACATTTATTGTGGATAAGTTTGCTAGACAAACTATAAGCCGGGTTCTGTCATTAAAACTTATCATTTCTCTAGGCTTAAGATCACCCTT
>Ga0308013_10001466_pt1 | contig 11518 bp, 16 predicted proteins | sample Neamet181_FD_203131 | JGI IMG/M metagenome (GOLD analysis project Ga0308013, IMG submission 203131) | Marine microbial communities from water near the shore, Antarctic Ocean - #181 | ecosystem: Environmental > Aquatic > Marine > Unclassified | place: Southern Ocean | collected 2014-07-25
GAAATAAGCGGAGCAAACGATAAAACAAAATTAAAAAAAAATAATATCTTTTTTTTAATTTATTATTCTAAATAAATGAATATAATTAATAATGATTTTGTAGTCTTGGAAGTTACTGATAATGATAATGATGAAGAAATTATTATGGATGATACAAGATTAGATAGTCCTGAGAAAGAAGATAAAACAACAAATACCGATATCATTCATATAGTAGAAGAAAGTCAAAAAATAAAAAAAGAGGAAGAATATAGTTTAAGGTTATTTTTAGGATCAAATGTATTTTGTTTTTTGTCTGGAATGTTCGTATGTTATTTTATCAGCTTGTGAATAATTTTGATTATTTAGCGACACTTGTTCCGAAAGCTCTTGTTCATGAATCCTTTTTGAATCACAGGGGGGTTATTCTTCTTCAGTGTCTTCCTTTGAAGTTTCTTTTTTTTATTGATTTCATCAAGCTCTTCTGCATAAATCTTTTTATTTATGATTTTGGTGATATTAATGATAAGGTGTGTTTTCCCACACCCACCAAAATTATCAGATTCATTAATGAAACCATACTGATAATTATCTTTTCTAATTCGATTTAAGAGTGCTTGAGAAACAGTATTTTCCGAGAGAGTTGGGTTCCCTTCGTTTAAAAGTGAATCTGGATAGCGTTGAATATTGGCGTGCCAAGGCGAATGATACATGGGCGATCCACGTGAAAGTCTCGTAATCTTTTCAGGGATTCTGTCAGATTTCTCATCTGCATCAACGTGTCTATAAAGTCGTGAGATATAATTTTTTTCAGTAATCATTCTTTGTAGAATAAGGACTTTCCTTAATTGGTTTCCAGAGACCCCGTATAATGTTCTGAAATATGAACAATCCATCACATGTTCTTTCTTAGCATCTTCTAGTTCCCCAACCTTCATCGCCCCCACAACAATCGAACATAACTCCACCGGGATAATGAATGAAAGGTAGAAAGCAATCGTCTTTTCTCTCAAAGAGAACATGTTTTTTATATACTATTTAAAAAAACCTTACTTTCAATATTCAAATTTTTAAAAAAAAAAGATAATAAAATAAAAATAAAGGTTATCATAAATGATAAGAATACTCAAAAAACTATATGAAATATTGGTTGAGAGTTATGAAATGATGATTAAAGTTCAGGAAATTAATTATGAGAAAGAACAATATTTTACAGAATACAATCAAAGAATACCAATTATGAGAGGAAGATTATAGTTTACTGAACCTTTCACAAGATTCAACGAGTTGTTTTACTAATATCGCAATTGTCATTGGACCTGCCCCTCCAGGAACAGGTGTGATATACTGGCATTTATCTTTTACTTCTAAAAAATCAACATCACCAACTAACTTCCCATCTAGCATATTCATTCCTATGTCAATCACAATTACATCTTCTTTTAACCAATCATTTTTAACTAAATGAGGAACACCACAACATGAAATCACTAAATCAGCATGTTTTGTATGTTGTTTCACATCTTTTGTTCGAATATGACATATAGTTATTGTAGCACCTCTTTGTAATAACATCATTGATAAAGGTAATCCAACGATATCACTTGCTCCTATAATCGTAATGTTTAATCCTTCAACATCAATCCTGTAATGGTCTAATAATTCCATACATCCTAACGGAGTACAGGGGACAAATTGTTTCTCATGATTCAAGAATAATTTTCCCGCGTTTATCATATGAAATCCATCAACATCTTTATTTACAGAAATTGTATTTACTATTTTTTCTTTATTTAAATTCATGGGTAAAGGAAGTTGAACTAAAATTCCGTGAATTTCGGAATTATTGTTCATTTTTTCAATTTCATTGATCAATTCATTTTCTGAGACATTTTCATTAAATTCTTTTAAAAAAAAATGTATTCCTAATTTTTCACAAACTTTCTTTTTCGCATTCACATATTTTATACTATCTTCTCTTTTTCCTACGATAATAACACCTAAACCAGGAGTAATGTTTCTTTCCACTAATGAATTAATTCTGTCTTTCAAGGATAATTGAATTTCTTCAGAAACTTTTTTCCCATCCAAGAGAATCATTTTTTAAATAATCAAGTAATGATTTTAAATAATTATTAATGAAAACATTGACAACAATTATAATAAATGAATGATGATAAAATAGTTGTTATGACACCTACAAATAGTTGCATGACCCAGAATAAAGGATATGTCATTATTTCCATAAGTGCTTCATTTTGTTCTTCCAATGAATCACCACTAAACGCTGCTAGACATATATTAAATACAATAAATCCTTCGAGAGTGAAAAGAAATAATAATCCAAGAATAGTTACTAGGGTATTACATTCTAATTGTGCAGAATCTGTTAATAAACTTGGATTTCGCCCATTCCTTATTTCAATTACTTGAGGATTAGTAATTTCAAAGGTTTCTTGTGATTCTATATCTTCAATCATAGGTAAATTTTCTCTACAGATGGGACATTCAGTCGTGTCTTCATTTTCTAATAGACTATCCCAACAGTTGTTACAAATATAAGCTTTCGTTGAACAGCAACTTTTCTTATTCCTTCCAGGGATGTTTATGATATCCTCCAAACAAATGTGACATTTATTTTTAGAGATCATCTTTCATTAATTTTTTTGATTTATTAAAAAAAATAATTAATAAATCAAATTTTTTTTTTTTAAATGAAATTTAGTAGGATGTGGAATATTAAAACCAATTACTTTTGAGTAACTTTATAACACACAAAACCTAGAAAGACAAGCATTAGGAACGATACATATGACATTAGATAATACTCATTTTCATTAAACCCACGAGTATCATATTCATAAAAACGAATGATTTCATAAATTGACAAACATTTTTGATATTTAGCAGGAATCCCGGTATCTCCCTTAATCCCACCATGAAGGATATTTCTACCATAGGCATCAGCAATGTATTCAGTTGATTCATTGAGTTTCTTTCCAAAATAAGAACGATAATCACACGTTAAATCAATTTGACAAGTATTTGAATGTTCTTTATAATAATGGTGATTATAACGGTAATCTTCAACCATATCAACTAAACGCGGGCAATTATCACCAAAACGATTATGAGCATGAACAACCTTAGGATCTACTACTAATTCAGTATCATAATATGTATCATTTGTTACATGACAAGTGTCATAAATTTTACAACAACCGAACTTATAATCTTCACAAGAACCATAATCATCCGAATAATTGAGTAAGTAAGTCTTATCTTCGTCATTAAGATGTTCAGAAAAGAACTTACTCAATGAATGAATTGATACTAAAACGAAAATAAGTTGAACAAAATGATAAACCTTATCCAAGATCTTCCACGAAGTAAATTCTAATTTATCGGATGTTGGACCATATTCCTCTTCCCCATTAAGAGGTGCTTTCTCCAGGTCAACAGACATCTTACTCATTTTCCTGTGAGTAATAATCTCTTTTTTAATTTTATCTTTTTTATCTTTTTTATCTTTTTTATCTTTTTAAATTAAATCTATTAAAAAAAAGGTTTAAATCATTTCAAATTTTTTTTTTAAGCGAAGCAATTATCTACAGGAACTACAATATTCGCCTTGGCATCGGTTCATACAATCTAATTCACGACAAAGTGATGGTTGACCTCTACAGGAATAACAATTACAATTTTCAAGAATATATGTAGGTCCGTGATGATTTTCTGATTTCCTACATTTATTAGACCAGGCACTCGTTCCTCTCCCCATCCAATAATGGACATTGTGACCATTATGATTACTTTCTAATCTTTCATTACAGATAAAGCACCAATTATGATCACCACAAATGACATAATTACAACCGTCTGGTTTCAGTGTTTTAATTCCACAATGAGGACATTTTTTGATAATTATATTTTCTTCATTGTTTTTACATGAGGAACATTTAAACATTTGGGGTTGTAAGACTACTATTTCTCCTTCCCCATTCACACATTGTTTATCTACGGAACTTATTCGAAGGTTCTTAAATTCTTCTCTCTGTGTATATGTGTTACTTACTAAAGGAGAACATTGATAACATACTCCATAATATTTTTCATCATCTGTTAATAATTGTAAGTCTACTCCATCATATCCCTTCAGTCTTTTCAATAACCCTATGAGATAATGAAATTTATAATATAAGTTTGTATTGTATCTCTTACTGAACTTTCTAGATTGAATAAATTCTTTTGATCTCCTCCATTCATCACAAGAGGAATACATATTTTTCAAAAACCATTTGATAAATAAGGAATCGTAATAAACATTACAGAAAGGACATTTAGGAGGCTGAAATGCTAGATCGTTAATTGATGTATGTATTGTTGAAGTTAGGCAAGATTCGCAGATAGGAGTATTACAGCATGGGAGTATTTCAAAATTAATATTCGTATCAGCACAAATCAAGCAAGTATTGAGATCATTTGCTTTCGGTATTCTTTCCTTCGTGGGGAGTTTCATAATATCAGGATATAATGTGATTTGGATTTCAGGATTTAGAATATTCTTACAGAGGTATAAGGCGAAACCCAACATTAATTTATCTTTCCCTTTCTTATCTAAATCATTAAATAAGGTAATATCTAAATTTTCTTTGATCGTGATATATTTCTGCATTGTTACAGGGGAGATTTTAGTTAATGAGCATGCTTCACTTATATTCCTATTGGATAGGATATATAACATATAAGCATTGTCAATCTTCGCCGTAACCGCGCTCATTCTTATTATTTATTAAAAAATAGATTGATAAAAAAAAAAAATTTAACTAAATTCAAATTTGACAATTTAATTATAATCTTCTGTAATCTATGAAATAATAAAAATGAATCGTTTTGAAGGATTAAATAATGATAATGAAAATGATAAAAATAGTATAGAAAATGAGAAACAATTTAGAAATAAAAATAAAAAATTAAATTCTTTAATTCGTAAAGATATTTCTAAAATATCGGAAGATGAAAAAACGGAACATAAAATGAAAATAAAAATCCTAAAATCCTCAATAAATGAATATTTAGAAATTAATAAAAAGATAAAAAAAACGAATCATAAGAAAAGAAATAATAGTAATGTCCAAAAAGGGAAAGAAAATGAAGATTTCCTTAATAAAGAATATAATAAAAATAATAATTATTGGAAAGAATATGAAAAAAAAGAAAAAGTAAGAAAAGAGAATGAAGAAAAAGAGAATGAAAGAAAAGAAAAAGAAAAGAAACAAAGAAAAAGAAAAAAAGAAGAAAAGAAAATCAACGAGATAACAAATTTAGATAAAATAATACAAGATTTTAATTTAAATGACAAAATAATTATTGAGGATATAAAAAATTTATTCAATCACTATAGTAAGAAATTATATAAAGAATTATCTCTTAAATATCATCCCGATAAATATGATGGTCGTGATAATTATCAGAAATGCATAAATAATATCAAAGATATTTATAATCCATAAATACCCTTGACCTCTCATGAATAGCAATTATGGTTCAGGTTCAGGTTCATTAATAAATATTCTATTCTCTTGTTCTATCTTTTTTTTGATCCTTTTATGATCTAATGCTAATTTTTTAAATTTTTGTTCATGTTCATTTCTATATTGTTGATCACCATAGAGTCTTTTTAAAAAACGAATACGTTCTGTTTCTGTGAGTAATTTTTCCGATTCAGTGAATAAATACTTTTTAATATCAATGATATTTAAATATTCTTTTTCTAAATTGATCATAATATCGTTCCATGCAGAATCATAATAATTTTCTTCTGGATTATTAAAATATCCATCGTCTTTCCATGGTCTCAGAATATCTAATTGATAATTAATACGATTATGAAGTTCTAAAAATTTACCTTTTAATTCACTAGCTTTTTCTCTTTTATCATCCCATTTAAAATATCTCATAATCGATAATGCTAAACTTGAATAGGTAGAAACCCCCAATACAATAGAATCATATATCATGCTATTATGAGTAGTATATTCTTCTGGATCAATACCTAATAACAATGTTGTTTTATTTTGTGTTATTAAATTTTCATAATAATTATCTTCAATTGTCCGACTTGCCTGAATACAAGTTAATGCAGATGTTAAAAAAATGACGGATATTTGAAGTATATTACTCTTACTATTTAACCTGCTATAATACATGTCCTGGATCATATATAAATCCTTACATGTTTTTAGTATTTCCTTTAATAAAGATACATAATTATTGCGTTGTTTTATAATCTTATCATATTTTTTAGTTTTATCACTCATTCGTTTATTTCAATTGATAATTAAATATTTTGAATTTAACTTATTTCCTATTGTATTGTTTCATTTTAAAAAGATAATTGAATCTAAAACCCAGCAACTTTTAAACCTAGTTCAGATAATTTAGGACTATTAATAGGTGTAACACAGGGCAACGGCCGGCCGTAAGTCCTTGGATTGACAGCGAATAATTTTGGTTTATGAGGCCAGTGACTTGTCATCCTTAATTCATTAAATGCTTTTTGCTTCTTTCTAAGGAAAGCATCCGTTGCTAGATTCCTTGGAGTCATACAAACATAAACAACATTACGGATTTTCTGTTCATCCCTTTTCTTTACTGCTTCTGTTCCACAATGAATTGTCCGACTATCCCAAAATACCATCGAACCTTCCGAACATTTGATCCTTTTTTCTTCACATCCTTTTTCTTCATAAAATGCTTGTTCTTCACTCGTATGTTTATACCAATCACTTTTATCTTGGATTGAAAATGTTTTTTGAAATTCTTCATGGTGAAGATTACTTTTTTCCATAAATGCCAATGTTGCATCACCTTCATCAACATCGTATGCCGTAACCCAACTCTGAACACATTCAAAATCAGGTCTTAAATAACTTTGATCAGTATGATACCATGTATTCCGATACCATCCTCTGTTTGTTTCTTCTGGTGGAAAGTGAAATGATACTCCATCAAAACTGGTTAAAAGATCTTCCGGTTCTGTTTCCCATAGTTTAGAAAAGATATCAACTACATTAGGATTCTGTCTAATATCCCAAACAAATTGTGAATGACCTACACTATAGTTCTGGAGAAGCATTGAATGTTTAGGATACATCTTAAGATACTCAACCCATGTCTTAGGATTATTACGATCCATTGGGATATCAAATACTCTGGTAACTCCTTCTAAATAATCCCACATCCCAGTCCTCATCGAAACTAGTTCTTCTTCATTGAGAACATTCGGAATAATCGCAACACCATACTTATCAATGGTTTCCTTTAGTTTTCCAGGATTCGTAAGGTATTTTTCATTTTCATAAGACATTTTATTATTATGCTTTTTATAATTTTAAAAAAAATAAAATATTTAATTCAAATTTGAAAGTATTTTTATTAAATTTTTAACTAAAAATTTAAATTCAAAATAAAACCATAAGAATATGTCTGATGTTCAAGAATCAATAAATCAGATAACGAGTACAGTTCAAAGACAAAGTGAAGAAATAGAAGAACAAAGAGAAAGAATAGAAGAATTAGAAGGAGAACTTTCAGAAAGAGACGGTGAAATGTGGAATTTAAGACACCAAAATGATGCGTCTGAAGAGGGGAGGAGATTTTTGGAAAACGTAAGTGAAAGACTACAAGATAGACTGCGTTATTTTCAAAATAGAGATATAGAAAGTGGTAATGAAGACCCTATCTACCCATGGTATGCATGTAATTGTCAAATATGTTGCACCTGCCACAGAACAGAACCTAGAATGATAGAAATTGTAGGATTAAGGGAAAGTAATAGACAATAAATTTAACTATTTTGAATTTCTGTTGTGCTTATTAATTATGCAAATAATAACCATATCCCTAATGGAACTAAATATAATTATATTTAAAAAGATCCAATTCCTGAGCAAATACGAAGTTTTTCATAGGAAACCCAAAAGATTAATTGCCAAGGTGCTAATCTGAACCATATTGGAAAGAATCCTTTGTATAAAGAAATAACTCCTTCTTTCCTAACAGTTGTGCTAATACAATTTATGATTCCGCTATAGGGACTATTGACTTGCATCATACGTGATTTAACTACATCTGCTGGTGTACAACATAATGAAGCTACTAAACCAGAGCAACCACCCGATAATACATGAAGAGGGACACCTTCATTTAGATTGAAAGTTTTTTTTATCTTTTGTTTTGCGATATCATAGGTTGCTAATTCTCCGAGATTAACTAATACTGCTCTTGATACATTGGGAGTAACACCCTTCCATAATCCTCTTAAACCTCTTTCATGGTAAATGTTTCTTGTTGTATTCAGTAATGAAGTATTATTATTATTATTATTTTTAAGATCAGTAATATATCTTATTTTTAGTAAATCACAAGGACTCGCGATGAGTTGAGAAATACCCCCACTGACTCCACCCATTAGGAATTTGATTGATAAATTATTCTTATTTTCATTCTCTCTTGAATTATTATAATCTCTTAGACTTTCATAAATATTGATCCTTAGCATCGTATAGATACAATGTCTTAGTAGAGCAGGTTTAAGACCATTATATACTTGTAATTTATTATCGGACAAAGATATATTTGATAGGGTCGTTCGAAAAGTTTGTTTTGATTGATTCACTTGAACTAATGTTTTGATGTAATCAATCGGATAGGTAGTTGTTTCCGCAATACAAGCCGATTTTTGAATCAGGAATAATTTCTTATACTTATCGTCCATGGATAAGTAATATACTAGAAGTAAAGATGATTTTTTTAAATAATAAAATAAAAAATTAGTTATATAAAATAAATGATAATAAACATTTCAAGGAACATCATTACTATAAAAAATATTAATACGGTATTTTTATCCGTATCAGGTTCTTTATTAATTATTCTTAAAGGATAATCCCTTTTGTAAGTATTAAATTCACTACTTAAATCACTATAATTACAAAGTAGTTCATTATATTCATTGTTCAGAATATCGATCATATACGCATACGAAGGAACATCATGATAATAGTGAATGATTTGGGGTTCACAATTCATTCTTTATTAATAAGACTACTATCCCTTTAATTATAATTCATCGAATACGGTTGAATTACAATGATCTTGTCCATATAAATGTCCAATGTAAAAAGAAAAAGCAGAAGTTGATAGATAAAATGTAGTTAACATACAGCAACAGAAACACACTTTTAAAGGTGGAGAATTACATAGACATAGAGCCCGACAAGGACAAAGAGAACATTTATTTCTATTAACCCTCCTGTAATGGATATCAGCAATTGATTCACTTAATCTGCCTTCACTTAAATTATTTTCGCCCAACATTTCTTTAGTTATTACTATTTATTTTTAAATTATTTTTAAATTTTCTTTTTTAAAAAAAAATTCATTAAACCTAGTTTATAAAAACATTATCGTGTATTTAACTCTCTAGCTTCTTCTTTTCTCTCGCGGATTGGAATGCTGCGGTCCGACGTCGGCCAAATCGCCAAGGACACACCGCCCCCTCATGGAGGTTAGGATCTCTTTTTACAACATCTAATAAACAAATATCACTTGGCCAGAGTACTGTCTCCGGCTTGTTGCGACGCCAGGGTGCGCAAGTGATAATTCTCTCTCGGTGCAAATCCTCCGCTCCTGGAGCAGCAAACGCTGGATCTCTCTGCCTCCACGCATCTTTGAATTCTTTCTTAAGGTAATTATTAATCTGTGCCAAGTCGGTCCCACCACCGTTCGGGATCACTTGCAACCATATACCACTGACCGGACAGCGCAGGATGCATATCTTCCCAGCATGATACTCTCTCGCTTCATCTTCTATCAAATCCCTTCTCATAGGAAGGACAAGGTCTAGTACACGACACACAAGTTCCCTTTCCCCAATATTCTTCAGGAGACCATGGCATACGAGTTCGTTCCAAGTGAAGGACATGTTTATCTTTTTGTTGTTAAAAGACTCATAGAACAATTTTCAAATTTTTAGTTGACTCGTTCTGACTAGAATGAGTATCACACACCCTTACATTCAGTTCATTTTTTCTTATTCTTTTTTTAAATTATTTTTAAATTTTCTTTTTTAAAAAATTATTTATTGCTAATAATAACAAATGAACGATTTAAAAAACTTACCGGAAGCAAAATACGTTATGGATGATTTAATGAAAAGAACATTGGCATCTGAGGATAAATTAATAAATCAAAAAAACTTATATGGGCCCTGACTCAACTGATTAATAATCGTCCGGCGGTGGCGCCGAAGCCTTCACACTCCGGTCGCTCGGGCCCGGCTCCGCCCGCGGAGGAGGTGAGATCGGCGCTGGTGCGCCGCGGCTGCGGTGGGGCACCGAAGCCTTCACTACCGCTACCGCCTCCGCTACGAGTGGGACAGTGCCCTTAACCATCGGCAATGCTGTAGCGCTCGCAACTTCAGGGGCCTTTGCCACCGTTTTCCCCTTTTTTACGCCTCTTGCGTGCGGGGTCTCCCGAGAGTGCCAGGTAGCCTTATAATCATCCCATAATTGTGAAAGATTTCTCTCGAACGCATTCCAATCTTGATTCTTATCTTCTTCGAATACATCTGGTCCTTCCAACCGCGACATACTTGACACGGAACTGGGTGCCTTTTCCGTTTCTTTATAATCGGATATCTTTACATTTCTTGTAGGAAGTAGGGTAAATACATCATGGTGCACAGTCTTTTTGGCCCCGGTGCGGGGGTTGTTCCCGGTCTTATAAGATACAGTGAACGTATTATCTCCATTAGATCTGAAAACAATACCTTTTATTTTGTGATCAACATATTTCCTCAAGGGGCGGTCCTTCAACTTGCCAGCCTCATTCACCGACGCCGACACCCAACCATGGCAGGTAGACACATCGTTAACTCCGAGGCGCGCCGCCATTTCTTCAGATACTGGTCTTAATAAAAACATCTTCCGGCTAGACCCCAACTTCCCAGACTGCACATATTTACTTAAGAAATAAATCCATATAGGCTCTAGGGCACCGGCCTCTAAGACCTTAAGATATAAAGGTCGTTCTGTTGGCCGGCCGCCGACGGTTTGCGCCGGCCTTTCCTCGGCTAAATACTTATCACCACAATTCATTGTTGTGAATGGCTGGTTTTCGGTTTTGATCTCGCTATGGAAGGCCCATTTCTTCTTCTCCTCTCTTTCTTTCGGTGTTAGGCGGATGTCGTGAAGATCGAGCTTGGTGAGATCGAGCTGGACGACGTACCGACCCGTACCGGTGTCGCGGGCATGCTCCAGTATTTCCGCAGGAAAGGAGTCCGTTTCGTCCATGTACCACACTTCCGTGCCTTTTTTCAGGCGGCCTACACCCTTGATCGGGAACAAATCATGTCGCACAGAGGTGCGAGGTGTCACCCCAGTCCTACCTGGGTACTCTTTTTGCTTGACAAATGGCGTGTTTACCTCAGGGTCCTCTCCCGGGCCAGCGAATAAGTCATAATAAAGTGGATCTT
>Ga0308013_10001481_pt1 | contig 11469 bp, 7 predicted proteins | sample Neamet181_FD_203131 | JGI IMG/M metagenome (GOLD analysis project Ga0308013, IMG submission 203131) | Marine microbial communities from water near the shore, Antarctic Ocean - #181 | ecosystem: Environmental > Aquatic > Marine > Unclassified | place: Southern Ocean | collected 2014-07-25
TAAACTCAGTGATGGCATCAAAAGAGCTGTAAGCAGAACACAGGGAACCATCAATTTTTTAAGTGAAACTACTTTTAATATGGCTCTAATTTTATTCATAATTTATTATTATTTATTAAGGTTTTCAGCCAGATAGGTAGGAGATAGTGGAAGTCGGCTAGAGCCTCGATAGCACATCAATCGCTACTCGTTAGAGGCTGTTACAAATACTTACACCCGGCCCACGGATAATTTGGTCCGTGAGTATACTGTCTACACAGAAGTGAGTATACTCGAGCCTGCTCTGAAAGAGTTTAAACCCCCCGGAATCCGGGCATTTGGAGGAAAATAAAAATGAAAAAGAAATTACTTATAGGTGCAACTCTCGTTGTTGCATTGGTTGTACTTGGTCTTGGACAAGCGAAAATACAAGAGCCAAGCATCGCCGCATCTAATGATGTAATGGCACCACATTTTCTCGTGGACCCATTCTGGCCTAAGCCGCTCCCAAATCATTGGGCAATGGGTAACACAATCGGTGTTGACGTAGACGAGAGAGATCACATCTTCATCGTTCACAGAAATGACGCGTCTCAATTCGGTGGTAACACTGAAATTGGTCTACAAGGCGGCGTCGCAGAATGCTGTACTCCTGCACCACCAATCATTGAAATCGACATTGAAGGCAACATTATCAATGCGTGGGGCGGACCTGTTGAAGGCGCTCCTTACACTTGGCCTGCATCTAACCATGGTATCGAAATCGCACCTAACGGCGACGTCTGGATCGGTGGTAACGGCGCTGGTGACTCACACGTTCTCGTGTTTACACGTGATGGCGAGTACATTCGCACAATCGGTATGCAAGGTGAAGATCGCAACAGTAATAGTGAGACGCATTATGGTCGCGTTGCTGAAATCGCCATTGACGTTGAAGCCAACGAAGCCTATTTCGCTGATGGTTATCAAAACAAGCGTGTAGCGGTTGTCGACGTAGCTACTGGTGCGTTTAAGCGTTACTGGGGTGCTTATGGCAATACTCCTGACGATACGGCTGACGTAACATATGTTCCTGGCCAACCTGGACCTCAGCAATTCCGCGGCCCAGTTCACTGTGCAGAGCCTTCAAACGACGGACTTGTATATGTATGTGACCGGGGTGCTGATCGAGTTCAGGTCTTCCGCAAAGACGGTACTTACGTAAGAGAAGTCGTTTATAACCCAGCCACATTGAACCAAGGCTCAACTTGGGATATCGCTTTCTCTCGTGACCCTGAGCAAGAGTTCATATATCTTGCAGACGGTCAGAACTTCAAAATCTCTGTAATCGATCGTGAGTCAATGGAAGTGCTTTACACTTTCGGTCAAGGCGGCCGTCAGCCAGGTACGTTCTATGCACCTCACAGTATTGCCACTGACTCTCAGAACAACATCTATACTACTGAGACTTATGAAGGCAGCCGCGTACAGAAATTCCTTTATCAAGGAGTTCGCCCGGTAACAGTAGTCGATCGCGCGCCAACTTGGCCAGCTGACGAACTGTAAGAAATTTTAGAGTTTTTTAAAAAGCCGTATCGAAGAAATTCGATACGGCTTTTTTATTTCTTGCGATTACTGCTAAATAGCTCTGTAGCCCCACCGAAGAAATACTGAGCGCAGGAGAAACAGGCCTCAATCTATACACCATCTATTCATGCTTGATCATGTTTAGTATGTCAATTATGCTCGGTCCATGGACAAATAAGACTGTTTAAGAAAGGCGATTAGCCGCATCAATCAACAACAAATCAATAACCGACGAGAGAATCATCTCCATGAAAATTCGATACCTGATTTCACTATGTGCAGCCTGTATTAGTTTGTTTTCCATTCACGCGCGTGCTGTGGAAGATATTGTCATCAATTACGAAAAGACTGGCAGCCCGCGCGCCGATCTAAGTAGCATGAAAGTTAGTTTGCGCATCGCCGAGTTTACCGATGACCGGTTAATAGAAAATCAGCGCCTGATTTCAGATGCACAGCTTTTGGGTTTCGATGGATTTCAAGCGGAGAAAGCCATCGCGGAAATAATTCAGGGCGCCATGAGAAGCGGCTTCGCGAATGCGAACGCAAATCTGGTCGACACTGATGGTGATATGCTCCTGCAGGGGAATCTGACTGCCACGGAAGCAAAGATAATCGATCGTGGCGGCGTTGAGACGCTAGAATTAACACTGCGCGCCTCCGTACAACTAATGAATGGTAGTCGCACTGTGTGGCAAACGAACCTATTCGGCCGCGGCAGAGCTCCTGCCAGCGAAGGCATGGCCGTCACTGTCAGTGCGGCCCTGGATCGGCTCATTAATGAGCTTATTGGCGATGACTATTTCCTAGCCGAAATCCGCTAGAAACTTACTATGCCATTCTTGGCTGTACTTTAAACGCTAGAGATGAAATATAGATCACCTCGGCCTAGAAACAACCCAGACTAGAGTCCAACGACCCTAAAACTAGCCTGGGGTTTTCGGGGAAAAAATCCAAGCCCGTCGCCTCCTCAATCTCATTTATACTCGTCCTGTTATCACAATGATGAACATGCACGGGTAAATCCTGATCGAATATGAATGCTGTAGTCCGATTGTTTTTCGAAACTACAATTTTAAAAAAGGCATCTGGCACCCTGTGCTCAGTCTGTGTTTGCAGACTGGCAACGATTGACGTCTCTCTGAAAATAGGCCCGGTCAGGACATATACTTCGCCCTCTCTGTTAACCAGATTTCTAATTGACCATTCCAGCCCGTCCCAGGCACCCTGGCTCAAACTCTGGCTGCGCGCCACAGCATTGCTCATGTAATTCACTTCATTCCAGTAAGGAGTGGCCGCAAAATTGACCAGGGGCACTAATCGCGCACGAATAAGCCCGGCGTCTTCGGCATTGCTAAAATCGACCACACTCAGGGTCTTCTCGACAAAGTCATCATCCACAGCCTCACGCGATAGGTTTGAAGCAATTCCTATCGAGCCGGACGTAACCCTGTAGGCAGCCCAATCCGCCACTTTATTGAGTATGTTGTATGAAAGCGCATAGATAGGACGAATAATCAGATGGTTCTCTGCTCCGCTCCCAACAGGGCAGCCGTGCAAACAATGGGCTATGCGCAGTTCAGCAGCCTGACCTTGGGACAAAGATGCAATCAAAAACGCCGCCAGAGCAGCTGATCTAAATAGATAAATCAAGCCAGGAAATAATGCCGAATGCCATACGCGAATGACTATTCCTGCATATTGAATGTATTTCAAAAGCAACCTACTAACCTCACTGAAGGTCTGAGAAGACGCGAAAAAGAGCTGAATTCTAACTCCTGCTGCCCCCTAAGCACCAGCATCGCGTTAACCCGGAATTGGCTACTTATTAAAACGGCTAGAACCTCAATTACACCTTGGCTCCTCCTGTAAGTTATTCTTTAGCTTTCCATCATTAAATAATTATCGATACCCCAAAATATTTAAAATGTAGCGCAATTCTATTAAAAAAAGCTATTCGATTATTTAAATTCAATATTTTTTAAATATTTAGGAAGCATTCCTAGGCTTTGCGCCCTACTATGCTGGCTGAGCCAGTGTCAGTACATTATATTTTTGAAGTTAAGGAGAGCAAAATGCTTAGATTTCCGCTTATTGTCAGGATTGCAACCGCATCCCTGTTGACAGTTTTTGTTGGCATAACCGTCAATGCCGCTGAACGAATTAGCGATTTCTCATTAACTGATTCCGAAGGCCGTTTTTTTCAACTAAGCCGCCATGGCGACGAACAGGCTATTGTTCTTATTTCCTACGACCCCCAAAACAGAGACGCACGTCGTGCCGCTTCTGATCTTGCGGACGTCGCTGAGCAATTCGAAGGGCAGAAGGTCGAGTTCTTAATGATCAATTCAACTGGCTCCACTGACAAGCTGGCCATGCGAGAAGCAGCGGAGAAAGAAGACATAACTCTGCGTATTCTCATGGATGACTCACAATTGGTTGCCAAAGAGCTTGGCCTTAGCCGAATTGCAGAAGTAGCAATTCTTGACCCAACAGCCAAAGAGGTTGTTTACCGCGGTGCACTTAACGATCGCTTTTCTGAAGGCAGCCGCGCAAGGCGCGCTAAAGAACATTATGTCGCGGACGCGCTAACCGCGTTTATTGCAGGTCAAAGCATTGCTGCCGAGCAAGTTGCAAGCAAGGGCGACGAGATTGACTTCTCAACCAGCGCCGCTGTTGTCGCTTCCGTAACCTACGCCAACGACGTTGCGCCTATTCTTAAGGAACGCTGTGTTTCCTGCCATATGGAAGGCGGCATAGCCCCTTTCGCAATGAGCAGCCACCAGATGGTTCAAGGTTGGTCGCCAATGATTCGTGAAGTGCTGATTACTAAGCGCATGCCTCCAGGACAGATCGGGACTGAGTATTCGAACCAGTTCCACGGTGTTAACCAGATCTCTGTCGAAGAGACCCAGAAACTCGTCCATTGGATCGACGGCGGCGCGAGGAACGACAGCTCAACAGACCCTCTCGCAGAATACAAAATTTCTCCGATTAAATGGGGCCACGGCGAGCCAGATATGATCGTTAACATCCCACCGCAGACTATCCCTGCGACTGGCACAGTTGAGTACCGTAACCTCGTTCTCCCCTTAGACCTACCAGAAGATAAGTGGGTTAAGGCGGTTGAGTTCGTTGCCGGCGATACCACAGTTCTCCACCACATTATCGCTTGGGCGCAAGCGCCTGATACGGGCCGCGGACGTGGCCCGAACCCCTTCGGCATTCTTAATCAAGGCATCGGCCTCGGTGCGTACGCCCCAGGTAACACTATCAATACTTACCCAGACGACGCAGGATTCCCGCTCGCTCAGGGAAGCGGCCTAATTCTTCAAATGCATTACACCTCTTCAGGCAAAGAGACCGTTGATGCTTCTGAAATTGGTATACATTTCTGGGACGAAGAGCCTGAGCGCGCTATTTTAGGTGGTTCGGCTGCTGATCTCGAGATCGCTATTGCACCGTTCGAAGCAAATCATGAAATGGTGGCTTCTAAGAAATTCCGTAAAGACGCCTACTTGACTATGGTTGGCCCTCACATGCATTACCGAGGACAAGATGCGAACTTCAAACTCGTCTACCCTGACGGAACGGAAGAAGAGATTCTCAACGTACCTAATTATCAGTTCAACTGGCAGAAGACCTATGACTTTAAAGAGCCTAAGTTCTTGCCTGCCGGCACTGAGATGGTGTTCAGGGCTACATTCGACAATTCAGCGAATAACCCTTTCAACCCTGACCCATCGTCAACGATCTCGTGGGGGGAACAAACTTGGCAAGAGATGATGTTCGGCTTCTTTCGCTATGTAGATGCGGAAACAGGCGAAGGTGGATAGTGTTTGCCAAATGTTTGTATTAACCCGGTTACTCTAAAGTGACCGGGTTTTTTTTGCCATAATGCACAGCAAGAATTCCACAGAGAACTGCCTTCTCGCCTCGAACATGCTCTGAGTATAAATGACTCCCACTGACGTTCATGACTGTTTTGAGAGAAATTGTTAGTATCGTCGTCCCAACCATTAGATAAGAATCAGATAACAATGAAGAAACTATTCCTTTCTGCGCTAGCCTTATCAATGGGAGCTGCTTATAGCGCTTCTCTTCTCGCTGATACCACTCTCTATTTAAACGTCAATGGCTACACACTCGACGCGAATCGTGAACTACGGCAGTTTAGCGCCATACAATTCACCGATGATTTAGTGGATCGGGTTTTCTCGGAAGGCGAAGAATTACCAGAACAAGCAGATAATCTCATCGATGGCGATGGTCAAACGTTAATACCAGGGCTAATCGATGCCCATGGACACATTTTAAGCTATGGCCTTAGTCTGTTAAGGGTTGATTTGGTAGCAACCGAGACAGAGCAGGACGCGGTGCAGCGAGTCGTAGACTTCGCAAAGGGTAAAGAGCAGCTCGAATGGATTCAGGGGCGCGGTTGGAACCAAGTGCTGTGGGACAGCAACGAATTCCCGTCGGCGGCTAGCCTAGACGCCGCCTTCCCAGACAAACCTGTTTGGCTTAGCCGTGTCGACGGCCACGCAGGATGGGCAAATAGCGCGGCTATGAAGCTAGCTGGGGTAGATGCTCGAACAGAAGACCCCGACGGTGGGCAAATCATTCGCGACAAGGACGGCAACCCCACCGGCGTATTCATCGACAACGCCGAAAACCTTATACAGTCGGCAATTTCACCAATCAACACAGAAGAAATAAAGTCCGCGCTGAGCACAGCAATGCTTGCATTGGCAAAACATGGCCTAACCAGCGTTCATGATGCAGGCGCGGGAAGTAGTGTAATAGATGCCTATAAGCAGCTACTAGACGACGGCCCCCTTCCCATCCGCGTCAATGTAATGTTATCTGCCAGGGACAGCTTCTATGAGCAGCGCCTCGCCGAAGGACACTACCGCAGCGCAGACGACACGCTAACCATAAACAGTGTAAAAATCGCCGCTGATGGTGCACTGGGCAGCCGCGGAGCTGCAATGATTGACGATTATTCTGACCAATCCGGACACACTGGCCTGCTATTGAACAACCCCGAACGCCTTGAGTATTTTATGCGCGCCGCCATGAACGCCGGCTTTCAGGTGAACACTCATGCAATCGGTGACAATGCTAATAAGGTTGTGTTGGACAATTATGAGCAGCTCATCGCAGAAACTAGCTCCAGAGACCTGAGACACAGAGTTGAACACGCACAAATTTTGCGCTATGAAGATATACTGCGCTTCGCCGAGTTAGGTGTTATTCCTTCAATGCAAGCAACACACGCAACCAGTGATAAGAACATGGCGGTAGACAGGATCGGCGATGTCCGTATTCAGGGCGCCTATGCCTGGCGTAAGCTAATAGACGCCGGGGCTCTCATAGCTAACGGCTCCGACTTTCCTGTAGAGTCACCTAATCCTTTCTTTGGGCTGCACGCGGCGATCACACGTCAGGATAAGAACAATCAGCCTCCTGGTGGTTGGCTCCCTGAAGAGAAAATGACTGCAATTGAGGCCTTCGCCAGCTTCACGATAGATGCGGCCTATTCAGGCCATCAAGAAAAGCTGCTTGGTACTTTAGAATCAGGCAAGAAGGCAGACTTTATAATTCTGGATAGGGACTTATTCGTGATCGATGAGACCGAAATCTGGGAGATCGAAGTAGAAGAAACATGGGTTGATGGGCAGCGCATTACAAACTAGTTCTTCGCTCGCGGTTAAGTATATTCCATTGCTGAGGCCTCACGGCACAGGTGCAAGACTATGAATAATTACCCCCTAATCCTATTGTTACTAATCGCTCTTCTTAACTCCTGTTCGCCGTCTTCCCAGAACGCCGAACTGGCAAGCGAGGGAATCGGAACGACCGTACAAGTCGATTCTGCTGAGTTAGCCCGTTGGGAAAAACAGGCAGGAAATGTCACCATCCGGAGAGACAATTGGGGCATCGCACACATCTATGGAAAGACTGATGCCGATACCGTATTCGGCACGCTATACGCACAGGCCGAAGACGATTTTAATCGAGTCGAGACAAATTATATAAATGCAATGGGACGATTGGCTGAAGCCGAGGGGGCAGCCGAACTTTTTCGCGACCTTCGCATGAAGCTGTTCATCGACCCTGCTACTATGCAGACGCAGTTTGATGAGAGCCCCGAGTGGTTGCAGACTTTGATGACTGCCTTCGCCGATGGTCTCAACTATTATCTCTACACACACCCTGAAGTTACACCCAGAGTTATCGGTCGTTTCGAGCCCTGGATGGCGCTAGCGTTTTCGGAAGGCAGCATCGGTGGCGATATAGAGAGGGTCAACCTTCGAGAACTACAACGCTTCTATGGCGATGGCGCATTAGTAGCGCAGGCAGAGTCTTTTTCTGATGACGAACCACGCGGGTCAAATGGTTTTGCGATTGCCCCCTCTAATACAGAAAACGGCAATTCGCTACTTTTGATCAATCCACATACTTCCTTTTTCTTTCGTTCTGAGCTGCATATGGTCAGCGAGGAGGGTTTGAATGCCTACGGCGCAGTAACATGGGGCCAATTCTTTATCTATCAGGGGTTTAATGAAAATGCTGGCTGGATGCATACGTCTAGCCGAGCTGATGCTATTGATGAATATCTAGAAACTATTGTGCAAAAAGATGACGGCTACTATTACTTGTTTGGTGATGAAGAGCGAAAATTAATAGAGACAAGAATTAACGTTCCATATAAGAATGGCGATGGCATGGAAATGAAGAGTTTTACGGTCTATCACAGTCATCATGGCCCCATAATTCGTGAGCAGGATGACGAGTGGGTAAGCATTAAGCTTATGCAAGAGCCAATTAAAGCGCTCACTCAATCCTATACCCGCACCAAGGCACAGAATCATGAAGAATTCTATGCGAGCATGGAGCTGCAGACTAACTCTTCGAACAATACGGTGTACGCGGACTCCGACGGCAATATCGCTTACTATCATGGCAACTTCATACCAGTTCGTGACACCTCATTCGATTGGAACAACCCACTAGATGGCAGCGACCCGGCCACAGAGTGGCAAGGCCTGCACACAGTCGATGAGATGATACATCTTTTGAATCCACCCAACGGATGGATTCAAAACACTAACAATTGGCCGTTCACTGCGGCAGGGGATTATAGCCCGCGAGCTGAGGACTACCCTCCTTATATGGCAAACAATTCGGAAAATCCTCGTGGAGTCCACGCCGTTCGTGTCTTACAAGAGACAAGTGACTTCACAATAGACAAGCTTATCGCAGCGGCTTACGATCCCACACTAACGGCCTTCGAAGACTTGATTCCAAAATTGCTACTCACGACCACTGCCGACGACCAGAGTGATCAACAGATATCAACTCAATCTGACACTCTAAGCTATATCAATTTGCTCCGTAACTGGGACTACAAATCTTCCCTAGACTCAACCGCCACCACACTCGCTGTTTATTGGGGGCAGGCTCTAATGATTGAGGTATCCAATGATGCTGCGGCGGCAAGTATTAATATCTATGACTACATGGCAAACAATACGAGTAGCGCGGAAAAAATACGCGCTCTGCGCAGTGCCGCCCAACAACTGGAAGTCGATTTCGGTGACTGGCGCGTCCCTTGGGGAGAAGTGAATCGCTATCAACGACTGAACGGCGATATCGTGCAGGATTTCAACGATGAGGCAAAGAGTCTGCCGGTGGCCTTCGCTTCTTCACGCTGGGGCTCGCTTGCATCGTTTGGCAGCAAAACCTATCCAGGCACCAAGAAGATGTACGGAACGAGCGGCAATAGCTTCGTTGCAGCTGTGGAGTTCGGCGATAAGTTGACTGCAAAGGCCATAACAGTTGGCGGACTGCACAATAACCCTAACTCGCCCCATTTCGATGATCAGGCAGAGATGTATACCAAAGGCGAATTTAGGGACGTGTTGTTTTATAGAGAAGATATCGGAGCAAATCTAGATCGAGAGTATTCTCCCGGGAATTAGCCTATGAAAAAACTAGTGACCCGCCAAATACATAAATCTATTTGAGGGTTAATACCCGAAAACTAAAAAGCCCCGACTCTAATCAAGGCTTTTTAATAAAATCAATGATCGTCATGTCCAACGCGAGTTACTAGTAACCTACCGCAGCACCGTCATCGCTGCGAGAATCTGCCGCACCTTCAAACAGTCCGTTCTCTCGATCATGGTAGACGGCCATAGCTGCTCCCAGCCTTCCGCGCGCTGTCACTTGATGACCCTTCTCTTCATACAGACGAACCGTATCGGGAGATAGCATGCCTGTCTCCATGCTGGTTACATCAGGTAACCACTGGTGATGTATACGCCCTGCTTCCACAGACTGCGCTATATTCATCTCATGATCGATGACATTTAATATCACTTGCATTGTGGTATTAATGATCGTCTTTCCACCTGGGCTACCTGCAGTAAAAACTGGTCTGCCGTCTTTCGCAACAATGGTAGGCGTCATGCTAGATAATGGCCTCTTCTCTGGCTCGACCAGATTAGGAGGCGTCCCGATTGATCCACGCGTAGTGGTGACACCTGGCACTGCATTAAAATCACCTAATTCATTATTGAGCAGATAACCCCCGCCCTCAACCACAATTCCGGAACCATAACTGAATTCCAGCGTATAGGTCATGCTGACCATATTGCCGCCTTTGTCGACAACTGAGAAATGTGTAGTTTCCTCGCTCTCATAGATCTGTGCGAAATCCACAGGGCTACTCTCAGATACTTCGTCCATGTCGATAGAGGCACGCAGAGTCTCTGCGTAGTCTTTATCCATCAAACGTTGCAGCGGCATACCCTCATTAAAATCAGGGTCGCCTAGGTGTTCTGCACGATCCGCATAGGCACGGCGCATAGTCTCGGTTAGAACATGTAAGTAGTCCGCAGAATTATGCCCCATGCCGGCAAGATCGAAGCCTTCAAGTATGTTTAACATCTCCACCAGAGCCACACCTCCAGAACTTGGTGGTGGCATGCTAACGATGTCATAACCCCGATAAGTGCCGCGAATAGGCTCGCGCTCCTGTGGTTCATACTTGAGCAAATCTTCTTCGGTTATTAATCCACCGATGTCCAACATAAAATCTGCCAAGCGTGCTGCGTTCTCACCTTTATAGAATCCATCAGCGCCATGATTTTGAATCAATTCCAAGGTATGAGCTAAATCGGGTTGACGCCACGTTTCGCCCAACTCGTAGAACGAGCTATCAGTCTTGTAGAATTTGGCAGCGGTGGAAGGATACTGATCGAAGCGACCTTTGTTGCTGGCAAATCCAGTGTAGAGAGAATAGCTAATGGGAATACCGTCTTGAGCCAGCTTAACTGCTGGAGCAACAAGGTCAGCCCACGGCAGGCTCCCAAGCTCTTGATGTGCTTTGTACAAACCAGCAACAGTCCCCGGCACGCCAACTGCAAGGGCTCCGATATGGTTTGAGTTGCCGACAACATTTCCATCTAGACCCAGGTACATCCGCTCGGTAGCAGCAAGTGGAGCCTTCTCTCTGAAGTCGAAGGTAGTCGCATGGCCATCATCACCGTGATAGACCATAAATCCGCCTCCTCCGATATTACCCGCACTGGGCAAAGTTACGGCTAATGCGAAAGCTGTTGCGATGGCAGCATCGACCGCGTTACCACCCTCCTTGAGCACTGCTATACCAACTTCGGACGCTAGTTTCGAGGAACTCGTCACAATGCCATTCTTCACTCGCAGTGGCGTTCTGCCACCCTCTGAAAATGAAGTAGACGTTAGTAAGAAGCTGAGGAAAAATACTAGGCTCCTTAGGGTCTTTCTGCCAAACAGTTGATAACTCATTACATTGCTCTCAAATAGTCCATTAGAATAAATTGTCTCTTGCACTCAGATGGTTTCAGAATCTTTGCTGGCCTGCATCTTAATGCATAATGA
>Ga0308013_10001483_pt1 | contig 11462 bp, 8 predicted proteins | sample Neamet181_FD_203131 | JGI IMG/M metagenome (GOLD analysis project Ga0308013, IMG submission 203131) | Marine microbial communities from water near the shore, Antarctic Ocean - #181 | ecosystem: Environmental > Aquatic > Marine > Unclassified | place: Southern Ocean | collected 2014-07-25
CGTTCAAACAGAGGTTAATGGTATACCCTTGGTATTAGGGAGAACGGGCTGGAGTGGTGAATTAAGTTATGAGCTTTATCTTCAAGATGGATCTCGTGGCAACGAACTCTGGGAGCTAGTTGAAAAAGCAGGTGCAAAATATAATATTAAACCGGCAGCACCACAATTAATTAGAAGTATAGAGGGTGAAATGCTCTCATATGCCTCAGATATTGGCCGTTATGATAATCCTTACACGATCGGTATGGGCAGACTGGTTAATCTAGATCGTAAAGATGACTTCATTGGTAAAGAAGCCTTACAAAAAATCAAAACTGAAGGACCAAAACGAAAGCTCGTTGGTATTGAAATTGATGGTGACCCAATCACATCTGCGCCAGAGCATCTTTGGCCTGTAAAAGATACAGATGCTATCATTGGACATGTAACCAGATGCATTCACTCGCCTCGATTAAATAAAAATATTGGTTTTGCTAATGTTCCTGTCAATTATGCAAATATTGGTACGAAAATCATAATTGACTCACCAAAGGGACTCCTAAATGCTAATGTTTGCGATAAACCCTGGTTCCCAGCAGAAATTAAAATTTTGAAAGATGATATCACCTAATCATCAAAATCAGCACTCTCAAACTCAGATAAGATTGAAGTGCCATTGAGTATCTGTTGCTCTAAGCTAAGAGTTTCAGGTAAAACATGCAATACAAAAAATTTGGCTAATTTTCTCTTATTATCATAAAAGTCACCCTTCTTATCAATAGTGACTCTCAGAATATCCGCCCATAAAAGAGCAACCACGTTCAATGAGAAGTATCGGGTATATTCTGATGCTGCTCCCATCGCATATAATGGGCTGATATTAACCTGCTCAATAATCCAAGCAGTCACTTTTTTAAAGCGGTCAAAAGATTGCTTAGTTTTAACGAAAATTAATTCAACGTCCGCATCACTAGATGACGTTTTATTAAATAATAAAGTTTCCCATTCTTCTATGAAGGTTTTAATTAAATGACTGTCTTTTAACATAAGCTTACGAAATACAAGGTCAGTTGCCTGAACTTCATTGGTTCCTTCATAGATTGTAGTAATTCTACAATCTCTTACCAGCTGTTCCATCCCATAATCATGAACATATCCATGGCCTCCAAATACTTGCTGAGCAGATAAGCTGCTTTCCATGCCAAGATCAGATAAATAACATTTTACCACTGGTGTTAATAGTGACACGATATTGTCAGCTCTTAGTTTTTTAGATGGGTCTTGAGATTTCTGCATCACATCTACGTGATGCCCAACATAAGTGGCAAGAGCTCGGCCACCTTCAATTTGACTGCGCATACGAAGCAATAACCTTTTTATTTCAGGCTGCTCAATAATTGGATCGGCTTTTTTATTTGTATGTTTTAAACCTGGTACTCTGCTCTGATGCCTTTCTCGAGCATAATTTTTTGCATTTTGATAAGCGATATCAGCAAAACCAAGGCCTTGAATACCAACCGTGATCCTTTCTGCATTCATCATGGTGAACATGGCAGCTAACCCTTTATTTTCATCACCGATAAGATAGCCTTCAGCATTATCAAAATTTAAAACACAAGTTCCTGAGCCTTTTATGCCCATTTTCTTCTCGATCGAGCCTACAGAGACACCATTTAATAATTCTGTTGCCTCTTCATTTTGAAGCTGGTTTCGTGACACCATAAATACACTAATCCCTTTGCTCCCTTCTGGCGCTCCTTCGAGTCTCGCCAACACCATATGCAAAATATTTTCGGTTAAGTCTTGATCGCCCGATGTAATAAAAATTTTTGTGCCATTGATGAGGTATTTCCCATCCTTAAAGCTTGCTTGTGTTTTTATAAGGCTTAAATCTGTCCCACAATGAGGCTCGGTTAAGCACATCGTGCCAGACCACTTTCCAGAAGCTAACTTGGGTAAATATGCATCTTTGATATTTTGTGGGGCACTATTTAATAATAATTGATAAGCGCCATGGCTAAGTTCGGAATATAATTTAAAAGCCAAATTACAAGCGCTCAACATTTCATCAAAATAAAATTGAACTAATTTTGGCAATCCACTACCACCATGCTCAATATTCGCATCAATCCCGGTCCACCCAGATTCTATATATAGTTGATAAGCTTCTTTAAAGCCTGGTGGAGTAATTACTCTTCCATCTATTAATTTAGCACCGATTTGATCACCAACACTATTCAATGGAAGTAACTCTGAGCTACAAAACTTTCCAGCCTCGCTCAGAATAAAACTAATATCCTCAACATCTAATTCCTCGTGACCATTAAGTTGATTGATATTTTTTATACCAATCCAATCTTTAAGTAAAAAAACAATATCATCAATGGGAGGTTTATAAATCATATATTCATCGTCTCAGTTTCTAAGTGGTTTGCCGTAGCTAAGCATATGCTGAATACGCTTTCTAGTTTGTTCTGTTCTAGCTAAAGTCAAAAACGCTTTTCTCTCCAGCGCAAACAAATCATCTTCATTCATCACTGTGCCTGTATCCACATCACCACCAGTAACAATACGAGCGATCTGTGTACCCGTGGTCACATCATGAGGAGTTAGATAGCCTTTTTTATGTTTGTTTTGCAGCCAAGTTTGCATTTCTTGCCAAACTTCCCTGCCTGGCATAATGAAATTATCACGATAAGTTGGTTGATAATTTTTAGCTAATTTTTGCGCCGCCTTAACAGCTGTATCCAGTAATCTGTCACGATTCATTACAAAACTATCAATACCCTCTCTGAACATAGCTAATTCTTTTGCCTCCAATGGTGATCGTGCTGTTTTGCCATAGCCTATATTCATGAATGTTGCCCAAGCTGCGTCTGTTTCGTTTCCTTTAATTTCCCGCCATCGATAGAGTAATTCCTTCACACCGCCGCCGCCAGGAACAACGCCTACTAGTGATTCGACTAATCCCGTCACTGAATTTGCATGATAAATTGTCATGTCCGTGCTCAAAACCACCTCAAATCCCCCGCCAATAGAAAGTCCTGATGGAGCTGATATAACTGGTATTTTTGAATACTTCATAGCTTTAACTGTTTTTTGAAAATGATCTAAAAAGCCATCTAGTCCAGCCCAATCTTGAGATTCAATAAATCCTCCAATTGCTTCTAAATTAACCCCGCATGAAAAATGTGAGGCATCATTATGGATAATGAGACCAATATAGTTTTCCTCTGCATGGCTCACAGCGTCCCCTAATAACTGCATTGAGTCTGCATCAAGCGCATTGGCCTTGCTATGAAACTCAACCATGCCAAGATTATTATCAATCTCATAATAACTGGCTGCCCTATTTGTTAAAATTGGGTTATACGTTTTACGCTCTTCTGTAAATCTTCTAAGACCAAGATCATGTTGAATTTTTTTATAGGTTCCCCCTACCGTGAAATATTCTAAATGTCCCGCATTGACACGATAAAAAGATTTACCTGAAACCATTTGTAAGATCCTAGGAACATCTCTTCCCTCTTTTTCTAATCTAGAAATGAAATTATCTGCACCCAGTCTATCCATCATCTCAAAAGGACCTTGTGCCCAGTTATATCCGAGTTTCATTGCATCATCGATAGCAACAAGTGACTCATTAACATCTGGAACCAAGCTTGCGGCATAGCAAAAGGTATTTGAAAGTACCTTCCATGCATATTCTGAATATTTACTGTTTCCATCTAATAACAGTGTGAAATCATTTTTTTCTTCTGCTTCAATAGCTATAGCTGGCTTTTCAAAACTAAAATCTCGGTAAGTAATGTCATTAAAATTTAGCGTTTGTTTGCTTGAGCTATCTTCAGGATCTTTAAAGCGATAGAAACCACCTTTTAAGCCCTTGTTACCCATCAATCCTTCACTCATCATTTGCTTCATGAGAGGTATTTCATCAGACACCTCATGAAATACATCTTCTTTTGGTAAAATATCAATTAAGCTTTTAGCAACATCACTCATCAAATCGATACCAATAAGATCATATAAACCAAATACACCCGTTTTAGGAATGCCCATTGGACGACCAAAAATAGCATCAGCTTCTTCAGGCCTTAGACCAAGCTTAAACGCATTGTGAAGTGCTGTTTGAATGGCAAAAACACCCACTCGGTTGCCTAAAAATCCTGGCGTATCATTGCATAACACAATACCTTTACCCATATTTTCTTCATTAAATTTCGCCAAGCATTGAATTACATCTGGGCTAGTTAGCTCCCCTTTTACAATCTCCAAAAGTTGCATATATCGGACGGGATTAAAATAATGAGTGATGGCAAATTCTTCTTTAAATTGATCTGACATTCCATCAACCAATAATGAAATTGGAATTGTAGAGGTATTGGACGAAACAATAGAACCTGGCCGTCTTATTTCATCAATAGTTTTATAAAGGGCACGCTTAAGCTCTAATCTCTCAACTATAGCCTCAGCAATCCAGTCAGATTGAGCAATTTTATGCATATCATCTTCAATGTTGCCAATCGTAATTTTTTCTAAAATATTTTTATGCAAAAGGCCCGGCTGTTGGTCATCTAATAGTCTTTCTAAGGCTCTTTCACAAACAGAATTTCGGTTTCCTTCTTCACTTGGAAGATCTAATAAAAGAACCTCTATGCCAGCATTAGCTAATTGGCCGGCAATACCAAGACCCATTGTGCCGGCGCCAATGACTGACGCTTTTTCAATTTTATACATATAATTTAGCTCGTTGGATTGTTAGAAAAAATAAATGTCTTTAATAAATCTCGACATTGATTAGGCGTTTCTAGTGGAACCATATGGCCACTTTCCTGAATAATTTCAATCTTTGTTGAGGGTGGTAAGGCATCGGCTAAGGCCGTGCTTGCCTTACGCGGAGCCATTTGATCTTTTCCACCTAGTATTAATTGACAGGGAACTGTCAAATTACTTGCGGCTTTTTTGCCGCCTTTATAATTATTACAAGCATTCAAATCAGCATATAGCTCATTAGGAACATTGCCTTTCATTGTTTCATAGCCACCAGCAATCATGGAATTTCCAGGGATTGTGCCTTGATGAAGATGTCCCGCCTTACCAAAGCCCCAAGACATCATTTTATCAATTGCTGCCTTTGGTTTATTTCGTGCGGCATCCAAAAGAAATGAATTGACTGGCGTCTCATAGCCGCTAGCAATAAGAGACAAGCTCTTGACTAACTCTGGAAATCTTGACACAAATTCCATTGAAACCAAACAACCTTGTGAGTGGCCTACCACAGATACGGCAGATGCTTGCAATGAATTAATAACATTATTTACCCACAGGGCCATATCTTCGATGCTTTCAAGTGGGGGACCTTCTGAATGAGTATGTCCTGGAAAATCTAAACACAGAACAGAATATTTCCTGAAAGCAAAAAAACGAGAATGCAGTCCCCAAAAAGTATGATCTAAACCACTACCATGTAAAAAAAGAACTAAAGGCTGATTTTTTTCAAACGGTTTACCGCCAGTAGAAGCAAAAACTTTTTTTTCATTTATCGTGATATACATTAAATAAATTTTTTCGCAGCTCGAAAACCATTATTAAAATCTTGTGTGATATCGTTAATATTTTCAATGCCTACAGATATTCTTATCATATCTTCGGTAATTCCAGCAGCTATAAGCGCCTCTGCATCAATCCTAGAATGTGTGGTTGTCGCAGGATGAATAATAAGTGTTTTTGCGTCGCCCACATTTGCTAAATGTGAAGCTAGCTTCACATTTTCTATAAAAGCTTTTCCAGCATCTCGTCCACCTTTAACGCCAAATGTAATAATTGATCCTGCGCCTTTTGGCATATATTTCTTGGCAATATCATGACTGTTATGATTGGGCATGTCCGGATGATTAACCCAAGAAACCTGTTCGTGACCATCTAAATATTGAAGCAATTCTTTAGTATTTGATAAGTGCCTATCCATTCTTAAAGACAAGGTTTCGATACCTTGTAATAACAAAAAAGCATTCATTGGGCTCATTGATGGTCCAATATCTCTCATTGCCTCAGCACGAATACGTGTAGCAAAAGCGCTCGGCCCAAATTCTTCCCAGAAATTAATTCCTGAAAAAGGTGCATAGGCTTCAGTTAGAGTTGTATATTTGTCGGTTGCACCCCAATCAAAATTTCCACCGTCCACCACCACACCACCAATTGAGGTTCCATGACCACCCATCCATTTTGTGAGTGAATGGACAATAATATTTGCGCCATGATCAAAACAGCGGCACAAATAAGGAGTATTGAATGTCCCATCAATCATCAATGGTATATGGTGCTTTAAAGAAATTTTTGCTACCGCTTCTATATCCATAACAGAAAGGCCTGGATTACCAATTAGTTCGCCAAAGACAATCTTCGTATTATCTTGAATTGCAGCTTCAATTGACTTTATATCTGTAGGATCAACAAATGTAGAAGTGATGCCAAATCTTGGCAATGTATTTTTTAGCAGACTAATATTACCGCCATACATATTTGCAGAAGCAACAATATGATCGCCTTGACTGACTAATGCTGTGAGTGCACAAAATACAGCACTCATTCCTGAAGCTACACAAACAGCTGCCGATCCACCTTCAAGGGCTGCAACCCGCTGCTCAAGCACGCTCACTGTCGGGTTTGAGATACGGTTATAAACATGGCCGCCACGCTCAAGATTAAAAAGAGAGGATGCCGTGTCTGTATCTGAAAAAACATACGAGGTTGTTTGATGAATAGGCTGCGCTCGGGATCCAAATTCAGGATCCAGCGTCTGTCCTGCATGAAGGCTTAGTGTATCGAACGAAAAGAAATCAGACATTTGTTTAACTTTCTAAAATTATTTAGTTGCTTATTGCTTATGATAAGACACAGAAACCATGTTCGCCACTATATCTTTATTCCTAATGGGTTTTTAGGGTCCACTTCATCCATATATTGTTGCAATCTGTCATGACTGGTTAAGCCATAAACCAGACCCAACCAATTATTGAAAATTGCCTTTCCAGTATCTCCCCAGGTGTTATTGATGTGGTCATTCAGTTCATTTTCAGGAAATAATGGTGGATCTTTTTTCTGTTGCTTGCACTCTTTTATAGTTTTTATATAACTGTCAATTATATCTTTAGAGACATTATCAAAATAATGCTCAGGAAACGGGGGTGGTTCGGTTGTTTGATCTTGCGTATAGCGAATTACTTCTCTTTTATATTCTTTTAATAGGCTATTTACATCATACTCAGGATGACCCTGAAGATAGACGACACGAAATTGATCACGACTCACTGCTATATGTGCGCCAGCTTCATCGCTCTCTGCTAAAACGGTTAAACCCGCTTTTTGAAACTGTTGCTTGCTAATTTCATTATGCCTGGAATGAGGCGCATCAAAACGAGTATTAATATTGCGCATCAATGGATGTTCTTTTTCTATAGTTTGATGACTATACACACCCCATTTTTTTTCTTTTAAAGGAAGTCTATCGATATCATATAACTGCTTAACTATGGCATGTGTTGCCAGACAGGAGCATAAGGTTGAGGCCACATTTTCTAATGACCATTCCATAACTTTTGTAAGCGGCTCCCAAAAAGGCTCATCAGTCAAATAAGGCTGCTGAACATTTGCTCCTGAGATAATCAATGCATCAAGGCCCTGTTTTTGTAGCTCCTCAAAGCTAAAATAATGTTGCTTAATATGTTCAGCAGCTTTTTTTTCTCTGTGTAATCCTGGCAACGTAAAGGGATATACATAAAACTGTGCGATTTGATTGCAATTACCCACTAGACTAATAAATTGGTTTTCTGTCGCTGTTAATGCGGCATCGGGCATCATATTTAATAAGCCAATATGTAATTCACGAATATCCTGTCTCAGCGCTCTTTCTTCAGAGAGCACTGTATGGCCCTCACTAGCTAAGCGAATAAACGTTGGTAATTTATTATGAGCGACTAATGGCATATTAAATCACCATCCAAATATTAGGTGATTAGTCTTTCGTGATAATACTAATAACATATAATGTAACTCCCGTGACACTATAAAATACTAGAATAATTAGATTATTGAAACTCTATCGTTGATTAACGATAGGTAACTCAAGAAAGAACAAGTTATTATTTGATGCCTTTTAGTTTTTGGGCGGCCCGATATCTCGCATTGGCTTCCACTAATTCTGCTTGAGCCCGCTTTATATCCGTTTCTGCAGAAGCACCTTTAAGCGCTTCTTCAGCTTGTTTTTGTGCTTCTTGGGCGGCAGCTTCATCCAGCTCTTCTCCACGCAATGCTGTATCAGCTAGAACTGTAACCAAATGAGGTTGCACCTCAAGCACACCGCCTGTGATATAAAAGAAGTGCTCTTTTCCGTCTTGATCTTGAACACGCACTTCACCCGGCTTGAGTGCAGTTAAAAGTGGGGCGTGTCTTGGCGCAATACCGACTTCGCCCATTTTTGCAGGAGCATAAATCATCGTGGCCTCACCGGAGTGAATTTCACCTTCAGCGGAAACAATATCAATTTTAATACTACTCATATTTGGTATCTCGTTTCATTCAACTACATTGATTTTGCTTTTTCAATTGCCTCATCGATTGAGCCAACCATATAGAAAGCTTGTTCTGGTAAATCATCATAATCACCATTCACAATGCCGCTAAACCCACGAATTGTTTCTGGAAGTTGAACGTACTTTCCTGTGGCGCCAGTAAATGTTTCTGCAACAAAAAATGGCTGAGAGAAGAAACGAATAATTTTTCGGGCACGTGTAACGCTTAGCTTGTCTTCTTCAGAAAGCTCATCCATTCCCAATATAGCAATAATATCCTGTAGTTCCTTATATCTCTGGAGGACACCTTGAACTTTTCGGGCGCAATCATAATGTTCTTGACCGATAACGTTAGGATCCAATAATCGACTGGTTGAGTCGAGTGGATCCACGGCTGGATAAATACCCAATTCAGCGATTTGCCTTGAGAGAACTAAAGTTGCATCTAGATGAGCAAATGTCGTTGCCGGTGAGGGATCCGTCAAATCATCAGCGGGTACATATACAGCTTGGAATGAGGTAATAGAACCTGTCTTTGTAGATGTTATTCTTTCTTGTAACACACCCATTTCCTCAGCAAGCGTCGGTTGATAACCAACCGCAGACGGCATACGTCCAAGCAAAGCTGATACTTCTGTACCTGCTAAAGTATAACGATAAATATTATCAATAAACATTAAGACATCACGACCTTCATCACGAAAAGCTTCAGCCATCGTTAGGCCGGTTAACGCAACTCGTAAACGATTGCCTGGAGGTTCATTCATTTGTCCGTAAACAAGAGAAACTTTATCAATAACATTAGAATCAGTCATTTCATGATAAAAATCGTTTCCTTCACGAGTTCTTTCTCCCACTCCTGCAAATACAGAGTAACCCGAATGCTCTGCAGCAATATTTCGAATCAGCTCCATAAGAGTTACTGTTTTACCAACACCAGCGCCACCGAAAAGACCTACCTTGCCGCCCTTAGCAATTGGCATAATTAGATCGATAACCTTAATGCCAGTTTCTAATACTTCTGTGCTGGTGGCCTGTTCTTCATAAGATGGTGCGGCACGATGAATTGGCATAACTTTTTTAGCGCCAATCTCACCTTTATTATCAATTGGTTTACCAAGCACATCCATGATTCGCCCAAGAGTTTCTTCTCCAACGGGAACAGATATAGGTTGTCCTGTATTTTTTACTTCCATGCCTCTCTTGAGTCCTTCGCTAGACCCCATGGCAATTGTCCTGACTACGCCGTCACCCAGTTGTTGCTGCACTTCTAGCGTTAAGTCAGCATCTTCTATAATCAAGGCATCATATATTTTTGGTATAGCAGTACTTGGAAATTTTACGTCCACGACTGCTCCAATGATTTGCACAGTAGTTCCAGTGCTCATATTTTTTCCTCATTTCCTTTTGCGACGTAATTACCGTCGTCATTTTAATTAAATTTTTATCCTGAAACAGCGGCTGCACCGCCGACTATTTCTGAAATTTCCTGCGTAATTGCGGCTTGCCTTGCTTTATTATAAACAAGTTGTAATTTGTCAATAATCTCGCCTGCATTGTCTGTAGCAGACTTCATTGCCACCATTTTTGCTGCCATTTCACAAGCGATGTTCTCGGTAGCGCCACGATAAACCTGAGATTCGATGTATCGCATTAACACGCCATCAAGCAAATCAATTGCATCGGGCTCATAAATATAATCCCAATGAGATTGAAGTGAATCTGAATCCTCATTAATAGTACTAACTGGTAATAATGTTTTTATTTTTGGCTTTTGACTCATTGTGCTAACAAATTCATTATGTGCTAAAAAGAGTTGGTCTATATTTCCTTCATTATACGAATCAAGCATTATTTTAATGGCGCCGATAAGATCATTAACCTGAGGGCGATCTCCCAAATTCGTTGCCGTTCCAACAACTTTTCCACCTAATCTTTTGAAAAATTGGACAGATTTTGAACCGACCAATACCAAATCAACCTCTATTTTATTTTCTTGATAAGCCGACATTTCTGCAATTACGCGTTTAAATAAATTTACGTTGAGTCCACCACAAAGGCCTTTGTCAGTTGAAATTACAATAATTCCCACTCTTTTTGTTTCTCGTTCTTCAAGAAATGGATGTTTATAGTCAGGGTTTGCTGCTCCAAGGTGGCCGATTACCTTTCTAATGCGTTCCGCATATGGTCGTGAAGCATTCATCTGTTTTTTCGCTTTACGAATCTTACTGGCAGCAACCATTTCCATAGCACTAGTAATCTTTTGCATGTTTTTCACACTACGAATTTTATTTAAAATCTCTTTATCGCCAGCCACAGTATTTTCCTAAATCAGAACTAATAAAATTTAAAACCTAAAAAGCGCCTTTTTCGGCAAAATCGTCACATAACTTTCTCATGTCTGCTTCAATCTCTTCATTGAAATCACCAGAAGTATTTATCATTTCGACTAACTCACTGGCATTTGATTTTGCATAATCATGCAGCGCAGCTTCATAATCTAAAACCTTTACAACTTCAACATTGTCAAGATAGCCTTCATTCACAGCAAACAAAGAAAAAGCCATTTCAGCCACTGAAAGTGGTGAATATTGTTTTTGCTTCATGAGCTCCGTCGCGCGCTGACCTCTTTCAAGCTGCTTCCTGGTTGCTTCATCGAGATCTGAAGCAAATTGAGAGAATGCTGCAAGTTCACGATATTGTGCAAGTGCTAAACGAACACCGCCACCTAATTTTTTTATTATTTTTGTTTGTGCCGCACCGCCCACACGAGAGACAGATAAGCCTGCATTAATTGCCGGTCTAATTCCCGCATTAAAAAGATCTGTTTCTAAAAAAATCTGCCCATCTGTTATCGAAATAACATTAGTGGGGACAAATGCTGAAACATCGCCAGCTTGAGTTTCAATA
>Ga0308013_10001489_pt1 | contig 11440 bp, 8 predicted proteins | sample Neamet181_FD_203131 | JGI IMG/M metagenome (GOLD analysis project Ga0308013, IMG submission 203131) | Marine microbial communities from water near the shore, Antarctic Ocean - #181 | ecosystem: Environmental > Aquatic > Marine > Unclassified | place: Southern Ocean | collected 2014-07-25
AGCTATGTTTAAAATTAGATCAATCAAATTCTAAACCAGTCATTGATTCTATATACGGATTTGATAAGCTACCTGAAGCACTTTCTTACATGAAACAAGGAAAACACTTAGGTAAAATTGTAATTGATTTTGAAAAGTAGAATTTATATGAATAAAATTTTAATAATTGAAGATGATAAAGTTTGGATAGATATTTTATCTAAGGAACTTAAAGAAAAAGTAACTAATTGTATTATAGAAAACATACTTTTTACGAACCAGGATTATGACTATTTTTTGCAATCAATAGAAAAAACTAAACCATCTTTAGTTATCTTTGACGTAAATATGGGGGGGGATGCTAAAGCTGGTGTTAAATTAGCAAAGTATATCAAAAAGAAAATACCTGATTTAGATTTTGTTTTCTTAACATCTCAAAAAAAAGAGGATCCCTTAATTATTAGCAATGCAGCTGAAGTTGGAGCCATTACTTTATTTGATAAAAGTGATTTTATAAATGATTTAGAGTCATTAAGTAGCTTTATTTCTAATTCATTAAATAAGAATATCAATAATACTAAAATTATAAATCTTTCACCATTAGAAATTAACTATCAAGAAAGAACTGTTAAATTAAATAATATTGATATTAAATTCACAAAAATGGAGTTTGAAATATTATTTTACTTGGCTAAGCATAAAAACCAAGTGTTTTCAAAGCTTCAGCTTTACAGTCATGCTACAACTGAGCATGTAGTAGAAGATACCTTTGAAAACACTATTGTAAGTCATATAAAAGCTATTAGAGATAAGTTGAAAAAAATTGATACTGATTTTAACCCCATATTAACTGTTCCATCATACGGCTATAAATATTATCATTCTGATAATTAATTAATATTTTTTTCTATAAATATTTCAACTCTTCTATTTGTCTTTTCTTTAATACCATCTTTTGTTAAAATTTTAGGCTTTTTTTCTCCAAAATAGAATGTGCTTATACTCTCTTCTACAATACCTAAACTTCTTAAATATTTTTTCACTGAGTTAGCCCTTAATTTTGATAGTGTTATATTATATTGCTCTGAACCAGACCTATCAGTATGCCCAATTACTTCAATAGTAAAATTATTGTTTCCTATATAATTGTCATATATTGTTTTTATAGAATATTTTATATCATTATTTAGTTTATATACATTGTGTGCAAAATATATTTCAAATTTAAGTTTATCATCAATATTTACTATATTTTTAATTTCTTGAATATCTTTAATTTCTTCTTTCTCAGTAATTACTTTTTTTATATTTTTTTTCTTTATTATAGTTTTCTCTACTATATCCTTGTTATGATTAATATTAGATTTAGACAAAGTTATTAAACCTTTATTCATCATATCGTAGCATTTTTTTATGTGATCTTTTTGCCAAGACTCTTCGAGTTGTTCTAACCAACAATCAAAACCTAACTGTGTTCTTGCAGATAAAATTGGAAAATCCTTTGCTCTATTAGTACCGAGCGTACTTATTAGTTCCATTCTTTTATTATTTACTTCATCAAGAAAAATTATATCTATATCCCAGTTATTAATTAATTCTGGCAATACTTCTTGTCCTGTCCTAGCTTTATATCCTTTTTCTGCAAAATATGAGGCATCAATTTCATCATGCATTTCATTCATTTCATATAATGCAAATTCTAAGTAGGCATCCGATAAAGCTTGAGAAAACTGATTATTATTATTTGGGGTTGATTTAAGCTTCTCTATGCTATGATAAGCGCAACCATTACTAAATAATATGGCTAGAAATAATAAATTTATGTGACATTTTTTTTTAAGATAATTTAACATAATGTTTCCTTTATAATTTATGTATTTAATTTAATGTTTTGTTATAAGGAAATGCTTTATTTAATATGAAGATTTTATGTAGATAAATAATAAGGTTTATTTAAATGAATATAAACAGATTAAAAGTATGGTTAGTATTATTATTTTCTACAATCATATTAATTTCTGGGGTTACTGCATCTATAATATATAGCTCTTCATATCTGAGCCCAATAGGTAGTAATTATGCAAAAGAAGAATTGAAATTATTAGATAAATTGATGTCTAAGGATTATGTAGAATTATCTAATATATTTAAAGACTTAAAAGTTTCAGAAGAAGAAAAAAATCAGATTGATGAACTAAATATAATAAAACAAAATATAGGAAAAATTAAATTTATTATCCAAGAAAGAGATAGAAGGACAATTTATACTAAAGGCTCAATTATTACTTATAATAATAAAACAGTAAATTTTTATGAAAGAATAGGTATAGAAAGCATAAATTTTGTAGTTTTTATTAAAAAAATTATTTTAAAAAATAAAGAAAATGATTGTAATGACTATTTTAGAAACCCTGATAGATCTTATATAGATGAGATTGAAATTTATGAAATAGGATGCGCATTTAATAAAAACGAAAGTATGATGAGAATATATAGGGGAGATAAATATAATACTTCCTATATAATATCTAAAAGTTTACCAATATCATTAAATAATAAAGTGCTAGGTGTTATTCAGATTGCATCAGATGCAAGAAAATTAGAAGAAAAGTTAGGAGTTATATTAATTTCTATCTTAGCACCAGTTTTTTTTAGTATATTGTTAGTTTCAATATTTATTTTTTATCTACAGTACTTTTTAAGTACAAGAGTTAAAGCTAATTGGATAAATGCTAAAAATATTGCGCATAATATTAAGAATAAAACAAATGCTATTAAATTTTATGCAAATAAAAAAACTAATAATATAAATGATTATAAAGAAAATTTATCAACTATTAATAGTATAGTAGATAATTTAGATGGCTTTATCGAAGATACTTTAGATACAGCAAAGCAACAACATTATGGACTTCTTACTAAAAATAATAAGCATAATTTAGTAAATTTAACAGATGTTATGAATGTAATTAAGAAATTATATATTTCTAAAGATTTAATATTTTTTAAAAATATAAGCTGTATTGTTATAGGAGAAAAAAATAAATTAATAGATGCTATATCAGCAGTAATTGATAATAGTTTGTATTGGAATACAGGAAGTGGAGATGTAGAAGTTAAAATTTATAAAAATAATAATTTTATTGATTTAATAATATCTGATAGAGGGCCAGGTATCATTGATGAAGACAAGAAAAATATTTTTTTAAAGAAATATAGTAAATCTGGTGGAAATGGAATTGGGTTGTATATTGCAAAAAATATAGTAGTTTCATACGGTGGAGAATTATTTGCATTGGATAGAGACGGTGGAGGCTTAAAAATGGTTTTTAAGTTTAAGGTTTCTAAGTAAAATGTGTAATTAATTTATATGATAAATAAAGTAGTATTATAGATGTTAAGTATGTTTAAAAATAAATTTCATTATCTTTTAATTTTGATGCTATTTAGCTGCAATACAATTAAAGATATTAATTCTATTCCAATAGAAATAGAAAAATCTTCATCAGAGTTAATGTCTATTAGTAAAGAAGATAAAAATCTCATTGATTTTCTGGAATACTATAATTTTTCAATACCTAAAGAGGGCAGTCATTGGAATTCTGACCTCCTTGTGATGATAGGAATTTATTATAATAAGCCATTAGCATTAAAACGTGCAGAATATGGATTAATAGCATCTGATGTACAAGTATTAGCTGCAGGATATAGGAGTTATATATTAACACCTTTAATAGAGTATCATTCTGAGGGAAAACCATTTTCCCTTGGGCTTAGTATTGAAATGCCTATGAAAAAAGTTTCCATAAAACAAATTAAAACTGATTTAGTTAGAGTTAAATCTATTACTAAGGCTCTGGAAATTACGGAACCTGTATGGGAATTAAGAACAATCATATTGAAGTCTATAGTTAATATTTTAAAATATGAACATGAATACTCTATCGAGGAAAGAATAATTAATAAATCTTATGAAAATTATACAATTTTAAATAATTTATTTAAACAAGGATTGATTTCAAAATTATTATTAAATAAAGAAAAAATTAATATTGAAGAATTAGTAAGTAAATTAGGAATAATCAAAGCTAAGATAAAAGCTTCTAGAATTTATTTAGCAAGTATGATGAATGTTCCTATGAATATGATACTTGATAAGCAAATAAGTTTTGTAAACGAACAGATACCTTCATTAAAGGATTTTGAAAGTCAGTTAAATAATAAATTAAATATTGCATTAATAAATAGAGGAGAAGTGTTGACTTCTTTATCTAAATATGCAGAAACAGAACTAGAACTAAGATTACTTGTTGCTGAAGAGAATAAATTAGTTACGTCTATAACGCCTGGAATATTATGGGATCAAACTGACCTTATATTTAATTTATCAGGCGCAATATTATTAAGTAATAAAGATCTAACTGATGCAAAAATTAGTAAGGCTAATTTAAAAAGAGATGTAATGAAGGCAAGTTTTGAAGTAACCCAAAGCCTTATTCTTAGCCAAGTACAAAGCGCATATGCTAAAATGTTAGTAGTAAATGCAGAATATTATGCAGCATTATCCTTATTAGAAAATGCTAATCTAAGCTTGTTAAAAGTTATAGATAGTAAAAATAACGGTGAATTAAGTATATTAAATATAAAAAAAGCTGAATTGTTAATATTACAAAGAGAAAAATTAATATCTAATACAAATTTTTCTAGAATGAGCTCTTTATTTGAATTTGAAGAAAGTTTAGGGCAAAGTTATTTTAAAGGGAGTTATATTCCTCAAAATGCATATTACCCAATAGATTATTTTTCGGATATAAATGAAGGCAAATTAAAATGAAGATATTAATATATCTATTATCTATAATTATTATTGGATCTTTTGCTTATTTATTTTTTTCAAATAATTATTCTGACACTTCATCTAATAATGATCAAGAATTAGAATTACATGAAATAGGTGATGATGATGACATTAAAATTAATAGATTAGTAACTTATAAAGATAAGGTAGCTATTCTGTTGTCACCAGAAGAATATAAACTTGCAGGTATTTCAAGCCAATTATTGAATAAACAAACAGTTATGTTTCAAGAGGAAAAAAGTGCTTTATCTATTAATCCTAAAAAATTATTAGAATTAGTCCAAACATACGATTCATTAAAATTGCAACTAGATAGAATAATTATAGAAAAAAATTATCTTAAAAATAATTATGATCGATTTAAAATTTTATATGACTCACAAGGTAGTATACCTCTAAAAAATTTAGAAGAATCTAAGTACAAACTTATGTCTATAAATTCAGAAATAATTCGCTTAAATAAAAAAACAAAAGACATAGCTGCTATAATTAAGAGATCCTTTGGTGACTTTTTTCTAAAAGATATTATAGGTGAAAGGTCTGTATATAATAATTTAGTTAATAAATTTTCATCTATAATTGCAATTGAAAATATAGAAGAAGAAAACCCTAATACTAATTATTTCTATAAGAATATAAATTTAACTTTTTTAACTTTATACGATGAGGCTTCAAACCTTTTTGGAAATGTTGGGTTATTTTACTTAGATGGTGATAATTTATCACCGGAAAGAAAAATTACAGTTTATGTTAATACTTTAGATTCAATGGAGGGTTATTTTATTCCTGAAAATGCTTTAATATATCATAATGGTAAAATTTGGTCTTATTTTAAAGAAAAAGATTATCTATTTACTAGATACGAATTAAGTAAATTTAATATTATGAATGATGGCCAATTATTTCTTAATGAGGAGTTAAAAAATATTAATATTGTAAAATCTGGTGCTCAAGTATTATTTGCTGAAGAGTTTAGAACGCAAATAATGCAAGAAGATGATGATTAGTTATTAGCATGTTTTATTCTTTAATTCGTTTTTCAATATATAAACCTTATATAATCATTGCTTTTATGTCTTTGCTTACAATATTTTGCAGTTGGAAACTTTTACAAACTTCTTTAGATATATTTCCAGAATTTTCACCAAAACTTGTAATTATTCAAACTGAAGCTCTAGGTCTATCTTCAGAACAAGTAGAAAATAGTGTGACTAGGCCTTTAGAATCCCTTCTAAGTGGTATACCAAATATAGAATATCTTAGATCTGAATCTATAGCAGGTTTATCTGTCTTAACTTTAACTTTTAATGAAGGTTCATCACACAGTAATAATAGACAATTAATAACAGAAAGGTTAAATGGAGCAAAAAATATTCTTCCTAAATTTGTCAAGTCTCCAATTATAATGCCTCTAGCTTCTTCAGCAGCCACAATTATGACTATAGGTTATTCATCTGATAATAACAGCTTGCTGGATTTGAGGACTTTTGTTGAACAGCATGTTGCTCCAGCATTATTATCTGTAAAAGGTGTTGCTGATGTTAATATATTTGGTGGAGAGCAAAAACAATTAAATATTATTTTAAATAAAGATAAATTAATTGAATATTCAATTCCAATAGATTTAGTAATAAAAAATCTTGAAAATGCTAATTTAAAAATATTTGGTTCGTTGGTTACTAGCAATCAAGAAATACAAGTAGTTCAAAATAATCTGATTTCTCTTAATAAAATTAAATCTATTAATATAGTAAATGAGTCTGGTAGGATCATTAAATTAAGTGATATTTCAACAATTGAGTTTAATGCATCTAGACAGATTAGTAAGGCGAGCATAGAAGGAAAGCTTGGTGTAGTAGTAATGGTTATAGGGCAGTTGGATGCTGATACTGTTGCTGTTACTGAAGCTATAGATGATGCCTTGATTGCTTTAAAAGAGTTAACTGCAAAGAATAATATTCAACTAAATAATCAAATTTTTAGACCTGCTAATTATATTTTAAAAAGTTTACATAGTATTCTTGATCATTTAGCTGTTGGTGGAATATTAGTCTTATTAGTTTTAATAGTTTTTATGTCAAATTTAAAAGCAGCTCTTATTTCTGCTCTAGCTATTCCAATATCATTAATTTTAGCAGCAATCCTTACATTGACTACAGGTACTAGTCTAAACATAATGGTAATAGGTGGTTTAGCAATAGCTTTAGGTGAAGTTGTAGATGATGCAATTATAGATGTTGAAAATATCTTAAGAAGATTAAGAGAAAATAGTAAATTAAAGAAGCCTCTGCATAATTTAAAAGTTATATATCGAGCATCTATAGAAGTAAGAGGGTCAGTTGTATTTGCTTCATTAATTGTTATGTTAGTATTTATCCCCTTATTAATCTTATCTGGTGTGGTAGGTAGAATGTTTGCCCCATTAGGCATAGCTTATATATTAGCTATATTTTCATCATTAATTTCTGCACTCACACTAACGCCTGCTTTAGCAAGTATTAGTTTTAACAAATATTCAGAAAAAAAAGATCCATTAATTATTAAATTAATTAATCCTAGTTATGAAAAAGCTTTATATTTTTTATCAAGGTTTCCAAAAATTTCTTCTATATGTGCACTACTAATTTGTTCCTCTGGAATATTTTTAGTACCAAAACTAATGCTAGGTTTCTTACCAGAATTAAGAGAAGGGCATTTTATGATACATACTTCATCTTTAACAGGAACTTCTTTATCTGAAACAATGAGATTAGGAAATATTATTACAAAAAATGTATTAGATATAGAGGGTGTAAAAACTATGTCTCAATGGGCAGGTAGAGCCGAGAGAGGTGCTGACACTTTTGGAAGCCATTACTCTGAGTTTGAAGTTGAATTAGAAAGCTTAAGTGGAAAAAAACAACAAATTATTTTTAATAAAATTAAAGATATATTAGTGAATACTCCCGGTATATCTTTTGAAGCTAACTCTTTTTTAATAGAAAGAGTTGATGAAACATCTTCTGGATATAGCTCACCAATTGTACTTCAAATATTTGGAAACAATTTGTCTGAAATAGATATTGCAAGCTCAAAGCTATATAAAAAAATTATAGATAACCCTGCTTTACAAAATATACAATTAAAGTCAATTTTGGGTAAACCACAAATAAATATAGAATTAAATTATAAATTATTAGCAATGCATAATATTTCTATTGATGAAACATATAATTTAATTAATGCGGCATTAGATGGAGTTATCATTGATAGTTATTATGAAGATATGATTAAGATACCAATTGTTTTGTCTTATAAAGATAAAGGCAGTTTAGATCATATTAATAAACTTAAAAATATAGTTTTAAATAATAAAGATGGGCAATCATTTAAACTTGATGATGTCTCTAAGATATTTATTACTAAGGGTAGATATAATATACTTCATGATTCTGGTCGTAAGATGCAAATTATTACTGCTAAAGCTCAAAATGGAGCTACAAATATAGCTTTAAACGAGATCAATTCTATAATTAATAATACAGACTTAGGTAGTAATATTTATACAAATATTACAGGTAGTGCTGTCGAAGGAAAAAAAGCTCGCATAGAATTAATTACAACATCTTGTTTGGTTTTAATAGGAGTTTTATTTCTAGTATTAATTGCTATAGGTAATATAAAAAATACTTTTTTAATATTAATTAATTTGCCATTTGCTTTAATCGGAGGTGTTGTTGCAGCAATATTAGGGGGTGGTCTATTATCTATAGGTTCAATAGTTGGTTTTGTTACTTTGTTTGGAATAACTTTAAGAAACTCTATTATGTTAGTGTCTCATTACCAATATTTAGTATTTAAATCTGGATACGAATGGAACCAAGAAACAGCTATTAAGGGAGCAAAGGAAAGGCTTCCATCTATATTAATGACTGGATTGGTTACAGGTCTTGCTATGCTTCCAATAGCTTTTGATGCTGATAATGCTGGAAGAGAAATTATGGGTCCGATGGCTTCTATAATTATAGGGGGGCTTGCCACTTCGACTATATTGAATTTATTAATATTGCCTGCCTTTATGTTAGCATTTGGATCATTTAATAAAAAAAGTTATAATAATTAAGCAGCATCTAATATCATATCTTCTATTTGATATGCTAAATTAGAAATACTATTTATATCTATTTTATTATTAGCAATATCATTTAATTGCTGTTTCCATAATTTAGAGCCTTGAACTCCATAGAACATATTAAAAAGTGGGCGAATTAATCTACGTTGCGTATGCCCTAAAGATAGATATTTACTTGCATATTCAAGATAACTATTAATAATTTCATATCTAGAGATATTAATATTTTTATCAAAAAATGTATTCTCTGCATTACTAAACATCCATGGGTTATCCCAGGCTGCTCTTCCAATCATAACTCCATCAAAATCATTTAAGAAATTTTTTGCATCATTTAAATTAATAATACCTCCATTAACTATAATTCTCATATGCTTAAAAGTTTTTTTTATAACCTTTACTCTCTGATAATTAAGAGGAGGAATTGTTCTATTTTCATGAGGAGATAATCCTTTTAGAATTGCGATGCGTGCATGAATAATAACAGTAGAAACTTTTTTATCATCTAGTTCAGAAATAAATTCTTCAAGAAATTGATCTGTGTCATAATTATCTAAACCAATTCTAGTTTTTACAGTAACCGGAATGTCACAATTTTCTTTGATAGCTTCTATCATTTCTCCAACTTTTTTAGGTTCTTTCATTAAGCATGCACCAAAATTACCATTCACAACTTTGTTTGATGGGCACCCACAATTAATGTTAATTTCTTGAAAATTTGATTTTGAAAATATTTTTGCAGCTTTAGCTGCAGAGGCAGGATCAGAACATCCAATCTGTAAAGCTACTGGTCCTTTACAGTCAGATTCTATACTAAATCTATTATTTTGATCGTGTATAATAGCATTCGTATTAATCATCTCTGTATAAAGAAGTGTATTTTTAGAAATTAATCTTAACAAATTTCTATAATGTAAATCTGTTCGATCCATCATAGGAGCTATAGATAACAAATTTATATTATTAATCATAAAAAATTAACCCTGTTTTATTAATTTTGCGGCATCTATGGCAAAATAACTTAAAATTCCATCTGCTCCTGCTCTCTTAAAACAGCTAAGAGATTCTATAATGGCCTTATTTTTTTCTAAGTATTTATTATTTATGGCAGCCATAATCATAGCATACTCTCCGGAAACCTGGTATGCGTAAGTAGGCATTTTGAATGTAGATTTTACTCTATAAATTATATCTAAATAGGGCATACCTGGTTTTATCATAATCATATCTGCTCCTTCAGAGATATCTAAGCTAACTTCTCTTAAGGCTTCATCTGAATTTGAGTAATCCATTTGATAACTTTTTTTAGATTTTTTGCTTATATTTAATTCTGATCCAATTGCATTTCTGAAGGGGCCATAGAAACAAGATGCAAATTTTGCAGCGTAAGACATTATTTGAGTATTTTTAAAACCATTTTTATCTAGCTCTTTTCTAATTAAACCTATTCTGCCATCCATCATATCACTAGGGGCTATAATATCTGACCCAGACTTAGCTTGAATAACGGCTTGTTTACATAATATTTCTATGCTTTCATCGTTCAATATTTCATTATCTTTTAATAAACCATCATGCCCATGGTTTGTATAAGGGTCTAAAGCTACATCCGTTATTATTCCAATATTATTAATATTTTTTTTAATTAAGTTAGTCGTTCTGCATACAAGATTTTCTCCATTTAATGCTTCAGACCCTTGTTCATCCTTAAGAGCAGTATTTGTTTCAGGAAATAGCGCTATAGCGGGTATGCCTAATTCTTTGGCTTCTTGTACAGTATCAATAATTTGAGTAATTGGAGTTCTATAAACACCGGGCATCGAATTAATAACAGTTTTTTTATCACCATCTGTAATAAATATAGGCAATATTAAATCATTAACAGAAAGTCTATTTTCTTCTATTAACCTTCTGCTCCAATTAGTCTGTCTGTTTCTTCTCATCCTTGTGCTAGGATAAGAGGGTGAAGCTGTATTTATATAATTATTACTCATATATATATTTCCTAATTATTTAAAATTATACTATATTAAAATAGTGATTTTTTAAAATTTTTCTCTCTTAATAAGGATTTTAATAGATAAATACAATAATTAATAGGGTATAATATGGACTTTTCTCTAAGTAATGATCAAATTGCATTTAAATCTATGATTCAAGCTTTTGCTAAGGATAAAATGGCGCCTTATGCAAATAAATGGGACAAAGAAAAAAAGCTTCCAATTGATGTTCTAAGAGAGGCTGCAACTTTAGGTTTAGGTGGTATCTATGTAGATGAAAAACTAGGTGGAACTGGTTTAGGTAGGTTGGATGCTGCAATTATATTTGAGGAATTATCTACAGCTTGTCCGTCAACAGCAGCTTTCATATCTATACATAATATGGCTACCTGGATGGTTTCTAAATATGGCACACAATACCATTTTGATAAATATTTACCAAAACTATTAACCATGGAATACATATCATCCTATTGCTTAACTGAACCAGGG
>Ga0308013_10001513_pt1 | contig 11350 bp, 7 predicted proteins | sample Neamet181_FD_203131 | JGI IMG/M metagenome (GOLD analysis project Ga0308013, IMG submission 203131) | Marine microbial communities from water near the shore, Antarctic Ocean - #181 | ecosystem: Environmental > Aquatic > Marine > Unclassified | place: Southern Ocean | collected 2014-07-25
AGAAGGAAATCACACCATTTCTATTCGTGGAATTGGTAATGGTGAAGGAGATTCTTATTCGACAGCGATTATTACTGCAGATCTTATGTTAATGAATCCGAGCAAAGAAATTTCATCATCAAGTGGTAATGGAGATGGTGTTTCTAGCATTGCTATAGCAATAGGCGCTTTCGCAATAGTATTCCTAGCAGTGCTGTTAATCGCAGGATTAGTTACCGACAAGGAAGAAGGAAGTTTGGCCTCTGTTGATGTATCTGCTAAACAATACACCGAATCAATCGATGGTGATATTGATTCAATAGCAGATGCAGAACTTGATGATTGAGATTTCAATCGCCTTGTAAAACCTTTATCTCCTATAGTGTCCGGTGATTATTTCAATTACTATTAGTAATAGGGTCGGTTATGAAGTGGCTAAAAGACCCGGTTGGAGATAGTCATCCTAAAGTTGGATTTATTTATCGTCTGACTCGCAGGTTTACACGTGCTTTAGTATCTGTTTGGTTCAGAGAAATCAATCTCATTGATTCAGATAATCTACCCTCAGAAGGCGGACTTCTATTCATTGCATGGCATCCCTCGGGACTTATCGACCCCATGCTAATGCATGCATCTCTACCCGGTAAACAATCAATGATCGCTAAACATACACTATTCAAAATACCAGTTTTAGGCAGATTTATCAAAGCAGCAGGGGCTTTGCCAATAGAACGTTCTCAAGATAGCAATAACAGAGAAGCTGCAAGTAATAGAAATAAAAATCAATTAGCAGCAGTTTCAAGCGCTGTTGCAAATGGGGGAAGGTTGATTATTTTCCCTGAAGGAACAACTCACACGGAGGCAAGTTCCAAGCAGGCCCGCTCAGGTGCAGCAAGAATTATCCAAGCAGCGATTAGAGAAGCGGAAGAATTGGGTAAACCAAGACCCCAATTGGTCCCAATTGGATTGCACTATTCTGATGCAACTACTTTCAGAGAACGCTGTGCAGTAGTTATTGAAAGGCCGATGACTTTGCCACAATTACCTGAGATAATTGAGGATTTTGAAGTGCAAGATAAACTCGATAGAGAATGGGTTACTTCGGTAACAAAATCCATTGATTCTGAATTAAAACGCGCATCATTATCCAAAACTTCTTGGGAAGAAAGGGAATTCATTTGGAGAGGGAAGGGAGTAGTCCATGCTGAGAGAGCTCGACAAATGGGAGAGTCTTTCAAAAAACCCACTTATTATCAATCGGTATTAGGTGCTAGAAGGATTCGTGCTGGCTGGGAGTTCATGGCTCAAAATGAACCAGAAAAGACTGCAAAAATTGTTGAAGATTGTACCGCGCATTTTGCAAATTTAGATGATAGAGGGATCAGTCCGTTAGATGTTGACAGTAAGCCCGAACGAATGAGCGCATCTGCCGGCTTCATCCTAATAGTAAAATGGTCATGGGCTGCCGTTTGGATGCTCGGATTAATCACTTGGAGTGCAGTAATAGGAAATATGCCTGCATATCAAGCCAATTATCTTTTGATGCATTTTGCTAAGAAATCAGATGCAGTTGATAAATCTGTTTTGGGTACTTACAAAGTTCTTGCAGCCGTAATAACTTTCCCAATTTGGTGGGTTATGGCATCTTTGATGGTGACTTGGGCGCTATTGGCTGAGGCAAGTCCAGTCAATGAATTATTGTCAATGCATTATCTGTTAGAAAAGTTGACACATTTACCATCCATCTTCGTTTTCCTAATATTCATGTATTGGTGGCCAAACTCAGCCAAGTTGCATTTGAAACTATATGCACATTTGGTTCGTAGTCATCGTAGTTTGAAGAGATGGTCTCGTTGGTCTGACGATGAAATCAACTGGGAATCATTACAGCAACATCAACAGTCTATTGCACAACAACTTACTCAATTAGGAGACGGATTAGTATTGCCTGGAGACCCTGATTGGGTTGAACCTCTAACTGGAATGGATGATTTTTCTGCGGTAAGTTATCGCTAAAGCAGTTGAGATTACTTTTCCAATAGCATCATTAGTGGGCGACATTAGGTCGCCATGGGCGACTATCATGGTAGGGACAGAACATGTTGATATGCTACCTGCGGGGGCTAAGGAAATTTGGTCAGCAAAGGTCAATGGAGAGGACGTTGAAGTCCTTACAACATCTAATGCAACACTACTCGATGTGCTACGAGATAAAGTAGGCACTTTAGGAGTAAAAAGGGGTTGTGATTTGGGTACTTGTGGCTGTTGTACGGTAATGGTCGATGGCCAACCACAACTTTCCTGTCTTACTTTCGCTGGGCAGGTTTCACAATGTGAAATCATAACTGTAGAAGGTCTTGCAGACGGCGCACACCTTGCTCCGATTCAGAATTGCTTTGCAAAGTATGGCGGTTCACAGTGCGGGTTTTGTACTCCGGGATTCCTTATTTCAGCACAATCCTTGCTAAATACAAATACTTCCCCAACAGATGAAGAGGTAAAAACTGCAATTGAAGGAAATCTATGCAGATGTACCGGATATCAACAAATTGTGGAATCTATTCAGGCAGCAGCGGCGATTCATAGAGGCGAAGTAGAAGCTGAGCCGCCAGCAAGTTCACCTCACCCAGACCCACATCCATCCGGCCCTGAAGAACCACAAATGCCTCCGGGCCACGCTAGGTGATCTCATGTCAGGTGGATACAAACAACAGCCTGGTGGAGGTAACGTCACTCGCAAAGATGGTAAGCGCGTTGCGGGGAAGCAATCTTTCCCACCTCCTGGTTCAGGAGGTTCCCGACCACAAATGGCAAAACGCGACTTACAATTCATTCCAGAGATGGTAGGTGGTCGTGAAAAACAACCAGCAGGTGCCCACGTACACGATAGGGTCAGAACAGGAACAACCGTTGGTAAATCAATGAAATTAGTAGATTCTAATGCCAAAGTAACGGGTCAAGCATGGTATGGTGATGATGTAAGATTGCCAAACGAATGCGTTGCAAAAATATTACGCTCACCACACCACTACGCTAGAGTAATCTCTATTGACACTAGTAAAGTTGAGGCTTTACCAGGTGTATTGGCTGTAGCAACTGGGCAGGATTCTACAATCAGTTTCGGTGTTCTGCCAGTAACAAAAGATGAACACGCAATGGCGGTCGATAAAGTCAGACACGTTGGAGATTTAGTAGCCTGTGTGGCAGCGGTTGATGAGGCCACAGCGCTACATGCACTTTCTTTGTTTGAAGTAGAATATGAAGTACTTGAACCAGTCTTCGATCCAAAGAAAGGTTTGGAAGATGCCGACGAACCGATTCATTGGAGAGGAAAATATCACCTTGCTAAGACCAATGTGCAAAAGCGAGTATTCCAAGAATTCGGTGACCGAAGTTTAATTGAAAAACCTTCAGCGAGCAATCATAACAAATGGACCATGAAAGGAGTGCATCACGGCTTCACAGAACCCCACGCAGTAGTCGCACATTGGGATCCAAATGGGCGTTTGCAATTATACACTCCAAGCCAAGTACCACACTATACACATCGAGCACTTTCAACAGTTTTAGCAGTTCCAATGCATCAAATAAATGTCATTAGAACCTTTGTAGGCGGCGGATTTGGTGGAAAATCTGACCCATTCCCTCACGAGATGTGTGCGGCACTATTATCGCGAAAATGTGGTCGTCCTGTTAGAATTACATTTGACCGAGAAGAAGTCTATATGATCAATAGAGGGCGACATCCAAGTCATATCGAAGTGAAAATGAGTGCGGATAAAGAAGCAAGAATTACTGGTTTTGATATTGATGCTCTAATCGATGGCGGAGGATTCGCTAGTTTTGGTCACGTTACTTCATACTACAATGGAGTTTTAGCAACTGCTCCATATGAATTAGGTTCATTCCATTATACCGGTGCAAGAGTTTGGACAAATAAACCAGCAAGTGGTGCAATGCGGGGCCATGGTGCTGTCAATACAAGATGTGCGGTAGAAGTTGGACTCGACCAAATGGCTGAGGATTTATCAATTGACCCAATCGATTTGAGATTAGCCAATCTTTTGCCACCACATAGTAGAACAATCAGTGGATTCAGGATTACCAGTAATGGTATGCGTGAAGCACTTGAAAGGGTAAGAGAAGGCTCTGATTGGGACAATAAGTTTAGACAATTGCCACTTGGTAAAGGAATTGGAATTGGTTGTGGGTTTTTCATCAGTGGTTCAGGACTACCGATTCATTGGGATCCAAACAAGTTCCCGCATGCCACAGTGCATATTCAAGTCGATATGGATGGCGGTGTTACAGTTCATTCCGGTGCAGCAGATATTGGTCAAGGTTCCACTACTGCAATAGCACAAGTAGTTGCTGAAGTTTTGGCATTACCAATTGAAATGATTCATGTTCGTTCACATGAAAGCGACACCAGTCCAGTTGACCTTGGTTCATATTCCAGCCGTGTTACTTTCATGAATGCAAACGCTGCAATCCGTGCAGCGATTGAGATTAGAGATAAGTTACTAACTGCTGCTTGGGAAATGATTGGATACCATCCTGATCTGCTGGTTCTAAACGACAGAAGAATCTACTACAAGCATGACCCATCGATCGGTGTTTCATATCTCAAAGCATTACACAAGGCCCAAGAAGACAAAGGAGCGCTAATCTCTAGTGGAGCCTACCGTTCTCCTCCTATGGGTGGAATTCACAAAGGGGCAGCAGCAGGATTAGCCCCTGCATATTCCTTCTCAGCATATGTTGCAGAAACTGATGTTGACATTGAAACGGGCAAGATAAAGTGCACAAATGTTTGGGCAGCCCATGATTGTGGTAGAGCACTGAATCCTTTGGCTGTTAAAGGACAGATAATCGGTTCTTGTCATATGGGACTTGGACAAGTAATCTCTGAAGAAATGGTCTATGGTCGAACAGGACATTTACAGAATGCTAATTTGTTAGAATACAAAATCCCATCAGTTCATGAAATGCCTAATGTTGTACCGATCATTGTAGAATCGTGTGACCCAGAAGGGCCATTTGGTGCTAAAGAAGCTGGTGAAGGACCACTTCTGCCAATATTACCAGCGGTTGTAAATTCAGTATACGATGCAATAGGAATTAGAATCAATGATTTACCATTGACACCAGATACAGTATATTTTGCCATTGAAAAGAAAATGAAGGCACAGTCTGTTGACGACCCACTGGAATTAGAAAGTCCGAGATTAACTCATTCAGCCATGCAACAAGTTGTTGTTGAAAGAGCGGCTCAGCACAAGGTAAGAGATATTGCAAGGCAACGAAGTGATGATACCTCGGCATATGTTAACGGAGTATTGTTTGGATTTGACCCAAATATTCCTCTAGAAGATCAAGTAGAGGGTTGGAGGTCAGCAACAGAGCCTCTACCTGAGCAATTAGCAGAACTTGGATTTGCTGGAAAAGCTTGGCTCAAAAAAGAACAACGTGAACTGGAAGGTGATAATTGATGTTAATGCCTCCTTTTACACTACACCATCCATCAAATGTTGAACAAGCATGTGAGATTGCAAAGCAATTACTTGCAGATGGGCAACAATTCGATTGGGTTGCTGGTGGAACTGATTTGATTCCAAATTACAAGTGGCACATTAACACAAAGCCGCATGTTATATCTCTCGCAAAAATAGAAGGTACAAATGTGATTTCTGCTACAGAAATTGGTTGTATGGCACGATTATCAGATTTGACAATAGCCAATGGCGCACATCCATTGATCGCTGAAGCAGCTTCTAAAGTCGCTTCATCTCTAATTAGAAAGAATGCAACATTGGGTGGAAACCTTTGCCTGGATACACGTTGTTTTTGGTATAATCAAGGTGAAGATTGGCGACGTAGTATTGATTGGTGCCATAAGGCAGATTGTGGGTCAGGTGCTGATTGCAGAGTGATTCCTAATCAAAATACACTTTGTGTCGCAACTTATCAAGGTGATCTTGCTCCTAATTTGATGGTTCTAGAAGCAGTAGTGCACATTGTTGGTCCTTCAGGACAAAGACAAGTTTCTATTGGTGACTTTTATCAATTGGATGGTAAGAAAAAGAATGTTCTCGAATCAGGTGAGTTTTTGCTCAAAGTCACTTTTCCTGAAGAGTCGCAACAAAGAACTGGATGCTATCAAAAATTACGCGTTCGTGATTCATGGGATTTCCCAGAGGCAGGAGTTGCCGCATCATGGATTGCAGGTGATGAAAAATCATTGCTCATAGCGTCGACCGCTTTAGAATCAATACCAAAAATGCATGATGAGCAAGTATCGGAGGCGTTAGCCGCTGGTTGGAATGGTGCAGATAGTGTGAAATCATTATCAGTGGCGATTCAAAAGTCAATTAAGCCAGTTAACAATACTACACTCACTCCGAGATATAGGAAGAAAATGGTTCGTGTATTGACTAAGCGAGCGATTGAAGGTTTTTTACAATGAGGTGGTTACGTGATTCATACAAGAGGTAAAGCAATTATAGCAATTTTCATCTTGCTGATGATGCCGATTACAATTAACTCATCAGCCCAATTTGGAGAAAGTTGGGAATTAGGATGGGTCACCGATGTTGATGGCAATTACGAGGTCTCTATGGAATCTGATTGGGATATTACTGGTGAGTTAGTGATTTACATTGACAACTCACGCCAGAATGAGTTAAATGTTAATTTCGATCTAGAATGGGATTCGGATATCCCCTTTATTGTTGACGGCCCAGAGACTGGTACAATTGCAGGAGGGGGGAATGAAACCTTCACTTTCATATTGACAGAAGACAGTACACTTGACATTCGCAGTTTCAGTCCATCTGAGACTTATGTTCTAACATTCATTGCTGAAGAAGTAGTTTCTGACCAAACAGTATCTACTCAAGATATTGATGCTGGAGTTGAATTGCCTGAGATATTCAATCTACAACCAAATAATATTGATGATCAATCCATGTATTCAGATACCTGGATTGAGGTCGAAGTTCTAATTTCAAACTGGGGGAATAATGGAGATGCGGTAACTAGTGCTGATATTGAGATAAGAAGTTGTCCTAATCTCAAAGCAGAAGGATTAGAACAGTTTAGCAATTTAATTGTTGAACCTACTGATTTAGATAATAATGTAGCAAAAGGTTTCGATGTCAAATTTATTGCTTCTGCCAGCCACCCAGATAGAACTTGCGAAGTTACATTTTCGGTAATTTCCGAAGGCGATGAAAGGGTACGTTCAGTTACCTTTGACCTCCAAGTATCGGCTACTGACATTGTTGTGGAAGACCAGTCATCCAACGGAGGTTCATCCGATGGTGATGGCTTGAGCGAAAATTCTAGTAATTTAGCATGGATCGGTTTTTATGAATTATTTTTAATAATTCTATTCACGATATTTTCTCGTCGTCTGAAGTAATGAAGGTCTTTTTCAACGTAAAATCTGCTCTTAGCCTATGATAAACAGTATTTTTCCCATGGGGAATTACCACTGCATTATTTCTGTATTCCGGCATATTTGGTAAAAAAACTATTGAAAACGGAACACATCACAATTTTTGAAATTGCGCAGTGATGGAAAACCATTATGAGTGGAGCGAAGTTCCGACGAATGCTTGTATTGAGTTTTGCTCATGCGAATACCTATGGAGATTTTGAAATGTCAGAGAGCGAAGGTTCCCGTTTCAGTCTTGAAACATGGTTGATGGCTGGTTTAATTTCCTCGCTTTTACTATCTACAGTAGTGATTGCACTAGTTTCTTCTAACAAAGATACTGTATTCTCTCCATATGATAACAGTTCAGAACATTCCGATCAACAACTAACTGTGATGCGCTCCGATTTAGGAGGCGGTATAGGGGGATTCGGCTACAATATCGCTAATACGATGTCCACTCCAATGCTCGTCAATGATTGGAAAGAACCTCACCGCTCATTGTTGGTCATCGTTGCGCCTGAGAAACCATTTGATTCAGCAGAAGCAACAGCAATGTACGACTTTGTGGCAAACAAAGGCGGAAAAGTCATCCTTGCAGCAAACAGCACCAATGCACAATTGGTTGCTGAAGAGTTCGGTGTCAAATATTTCGATGCACCTGTTGTAGACCCTTACCAATACTATGAGGTTGAGGATGAAAAAGGTGAACGCATGGTGCCAGATCAAAGAAGACTTTGGTCGGTTGCAAGTATTGATAGAGATGTAACTGAGATGGGGGATGAATCTAGAATCCCTTGCAGCCAAGAAATGATTGACAATCTGCAAATCAGCAATTGTAGAATGCCAGTATTATTCCACCGCCCAACAGCCATCCAAGTATTGGATGAACAAGCTGATACTGGTCGTACAATAAGTGTATTAGCGCACGCATCAACTCCAGCATTCATCGCTCGTAATTCGATGGATGTCAACGATAAAAATAATCCTACTCTTGGTGAAGGTAAAACCGGACTTATCGTTCGTATCGACTACCCAGTAACCAGTGGAGAGATTATCGATAAAAAACCTAACAATGATGTTGGTAAAGTTTCAGTAACTGGAAGTATCGTATTCGTTTCAGACCATTCAGTATTCGCAAACCATCTATGGGATCTTGACCTTGCAAGAGAAACCGGAAAACTACAATGCACTTCACCACTTTATATTGATAATAATCACAAATGTTGGAGTACTTCAAGCGATGGTCTATCCGCTGCACAAGGTGATACTCAATGGAATGGTAATTCACAATATTTCACAGCATTGATTTATGATATGATGGAATTTGATAACGACGAGATGTCAACAACCATCACAAGCCACCCGGACCAATTTAATTTGGTATTCGATGAGAGCAGACACGTTTCAAGTGCTTTGAGCATGCCTTTCACTGAAGCCATGGGAGCAATTGTATTACTTACCAGCGATGTAGTATTGAAGTGGTTGATTATTCTCAATCTATTCGCACTCCTCTCCATCGCAATCATGGTTGTACCAGAGAAAGAGAATTGGAGACACGTCTTCGATTTGACACGCTTCCGCGAACGTCCTAAGAAAGTAGACGCTTCGCAATACCACATGCGCACAAGAGAGGCATTACTCTCTAAGGTGCGACAAGCAAGTGACTTGACGCGTGATGAATTCGCGCTCAAAAGCCCAGCGGAAATAATGCAATTAGTCCGCGACCCACGATTGGTTGAATTGATCAGCAGCAACCGTGCCTACTCCAACGAAGAACTAAGGGAAGTAATCCCGCAAATTCGACGTTGGGGTAAATAAATAGGAGGAAATTGACATGCAACCACCAGCACCACCAGCAGCCCCAGCAGTTCCTGCACCAGCAGCACCTGTGGCCCCTGTAGCGCCTATGCCTGCTCCTGCTCCGGCACCACCAATGCCAGCAGCAGCACCAGTAGCGCCAGCAGCACCAGCCCCAATGCCAGCAGCGACAGCCCAACCAAGACATCAGAGCACACCTGAGGTCCGTGAACGCCTACAAGCAGTCGGAGCAATCGCAGCAGCGATTGCAGCGGAAGTTCAAAAGGTAATTATCGGTAAGGCTCACGTTATTGATAACGTATTAGTTAATATCCTCTCTGACGGTAACCTTCTGTTCGAAGATTACCCAGGTTTGGCTAAGACTTTGATGACAAACACATTCGCCGATGCACTCGGTTGCGATTTCAAGCGTGTACAATTTACACCGGATTTGCTACCTGCTGACATCACCGGTACCAACATCTATGATGCTAAGAAGGGAGAGTTTACTTTCAAGCCAGGACCATTGTTCTGTAACCTTCTACTAGCGGATGAGATTAACCGTGCTCCACCAAAGACTCAAGCAGCTTTGCTTGAGGCTATGCAAGAGAAGCAAGTTACCATCGGTACAGTGACTCACAAGTTGCCAGCACCATTTATTGTTATGGCAACTCAAAATCCTGTAGAACAAGAAGGTACTTACCCTCTTCCAGAAGCACAACTTGACCGTTTCATGTTCAAGATGTCTGTCGGATATCCTGACCGTGCTGATGAAGACGAAATTCTTGCCCGCCGTATTAGCCGTGGAAAGGACGCAGTCGATGTTGATGTAATTACTGACCCACAACGGGTTATTGCAATGCAACAAGCTTGTGAAGATGTTTACGTTGACCCAGCACTTCGTATGTACATGGTAGAAGTCGTAGCAAGAACCCGTGAAGATCCTCGTGTTCTAGTCGGTTCTTCCCCTCGTGGTAGCCAAGCTCTTCTGAAGACTTCTCGTGCAGCAGCGGCCCTTCGTGGCCGTGACTTCGTTACACCAGATGATATCAAGGGTGTTGCAGAACTTGCACTTGCTCATCGTCTTATCCTTAAGCCTGAACATCAAATTAAGGGTCTTGAATCTGGTGAAATAATCCAAGCAATTTTGCGCGAAGTACCTGTGCCTACTGTTTGAGTTTAAACGCTATAATTATTGAAGAGGTGTTTTAGATGTGGAGTCGTAAATCAGCAATGTTAGGAAGTTTGGCAGTGTCCATGTATTTACTTGGACTAACCTTACGGAATACACAACTTGTTACAATTGCCGTAGTCATCTTTGTTTTCCTTACCTGGGCTGCCCTTTTCGGTGGCCATGCTGACGTCTCAAGTACTGGGCGTCGCGCAGATGAATGGAAGGGAGAAGAAGGAGTAGCCCTAGGAAATGTCTCTGCAATGCGCAAACTATCTAGCGCCCGTATTTTCGAAGACGGGGAGCTAGATGTAACGCTGCGAATGCAAAACCACTCTTCATTAGCCAAGATTTTAGAGGTAAAAGATAGAGTTCCTGAAGTAATGAGAATCAAACAAGGTTCAAATTACATCTTGATGGAACTTGGTCCACGCCGTGAAACTATGATTGAATACACTGTTGAATGTCCACTACGTGGCTTCTATAGTCTAGGTCCTGTGGCTGTCAGGATCCAAGACGCTTTCGGATTATTTCACAAGGAAAAAGAATTGCATGTCTACAATGATTTCCTTGTGTTCCCTAAGATGGAAGACCTTAGCGATACATTCGTCAAGTCTCGTGTTCCGAAGATTTTCACCGGTGCGGTAAATATCAGGCAACCAGGTCCAGGTTCAGAATTCTATTCACTGCGTGAATACTTCCAAGGAGATTCATTCAGAGCGATTAATTGGTCAGCATATGCCCGTACTGGTCGACTGATGGTCAACGAGCGTGAGCGTGATGCAGTATCTGATATTATTATCATCGTGGATGCAAGAGCAGTTTCTGAAACTGGTCCTGTCTCTAGAAATGCCTTGGTTTATTCAACAAGAGCAGCAGCATCATTGGCCAAGTTTTTCTTGAGCCGTCGTGACTCTGTTGGTGTAATTACATATGGAAATGAAGTTGTCAGTGTCGATAGA
>Ga0308013_10001514_pt1 | contig 11338 bp, 18 predicted proteins | sample Neamet181_FD_203131 | JGI IMG/M metagenome (GOLD analysis project Ga0308013, IMG submission 203131) | Marine microbial communities from water near the shore, Antarctic Ocean - #181 | ecosystem: Environmental > Aquatic > Marine > Unclassified | place: Southern Ocean | collected 2014-07-25
CTGTAATGGTTTCTTTTTCTTGTACTATGAGTTGATCCGCAATCTTTAGATCAATCACCTGCAATAAGGTGGGATTCGATAGTGTCAACCACGTCAAGAATAGCGTAGTGATTATAGCAAATATTGGTGATAAAATAAACTTCATATGACGTTCCCCTACATTGCTATTTAGTCGTTTTGATACACTATTAGATTACATCCTCCGAAGGCATTACAAGTTCCACTAACTGCGGCACCATCGGTCATGGTATGTGGCAACGTGTAATTCTTATTGGACGCTCCTTTTTGCTCTAGCTTGAAATCCCATGGCTGTGAGCCATCGAGTGCTACTCTAGCGGCATGAACGCCTGCTCCGTTTTGGAATATATCTGCCTTGTGATTATCGCCAGTAATTGCTAAGTCTATAAATTTATCACCGGCACCGTGTTGCCTTATATCGACATCATTACTATCTCCCGTTACGGTGAGTACAGCGGCTTTGTTGCCGATGCCTTTTTGTAGTATGTCTATGTCATTACTATCGCCAATTATAGTGGCATCGATGTATCCGTGTGAGCCCGAATGCAGATCCTGTTCAGTATCGACATCATTACTGTTGCCAACGATTATTAAGCCTAAGTAACTTATGCCTCCAGCCTGTGTTATGAATACATCATTAAAGCTACCTGTTATGCCTGCTTCAACTGTGTCACCTTGTCCTGAGGCAGCCAATGCAAGTTTTGCATTTATTTTGGTTTGCTGTGCGGTAGTTGGTGCGGTTGATGCATAAACTGGGGTAGCCGCGGCTGCAGGAGCTGAAAAGGAGTACCAAGAACCTGCGGCAGGGGTAAAACTATTGCCATCAGCGTCACACATAGTTAGAAATAGATTGTCGCCACTGCCACTGACACCGCATACAAAAGCAGTATCTCCTACTGAACCAGATCCAAAGCCGCTATAAGATGTCATAGTAGCAATCCATCCAACAATGCCATTGCCTAAAGCTACTAGATCAGCAAAGGTTGTTGTATCATTGCCATTATAGACGTAGATATAAGTAGAGCCTTGTGAACTTACGTTCATGACAGCCGTGCCAGTATCAGCTTTGGCGGGTGCTGGAGATACGAGTAGCAGTAGTAATATGAATAGATATCTCAATTTGATTGCGTAATGTTTATCAACACATCACCCCCTCCATTAAGCTGTATTAGGGCTGGGACACCATCTTTGTACATATTAACATCTCCGTCAGTATCTCTTGTGGTCGTTACATCTGTAATATGTACCGCACTTTCACTGAATATGCCAATACTATCTTCGTCATAGAATGCCTGAACAGTGGTCTTATATGCATTAATTGTAGGAAGAACTGGATCGATTGCTAACTGCTCATCTTGTAGCATAGCAGTTGCATCTAGGATATTGAATAGAAAACTAATGTCTAGTCGATTAACATCCAACTCTTTATATTCTAGTTTATCCTCTTCCAATGCATCTTCATTAAGCCCTTTAAATTCTAGTACATCACTATCCAGATATTCTGAGACCTCAGCTTGTTGGATATATCCTATGCCTTCTAGCTGTGCCGGTGGTGTAATAATCAACATATTGTTAATGCTGGCTTCAGTGATGTCTAATATGATAGGCTTTGAAGGTAATGACATGAGACTATTCACTAGCGTGGCTTGGAATGCCTGATCTAATAACACCATGCCTACATCTGTAGATACCATGATTTCTCCAGTCCAGCATTCACCAGTTGGTGGACATGAGGGTAATAATATTATAATACTGCGTCCGAGTTCATCTACGGTCATAGTGAAGTCAGTACCACGCACAGAAATTGTGGCAGTCGGTGTGTAGAGTTTTACATTCTCTCTTGAGTTTGCCGCAATTGCACCTGAGGAGTACCGAACGGTACCTAGTGCTACGTTCATTGCTAACGTTCCAGTGCCTGCGTTTGCGTCATAGATGAAGTCATCGATAACTAGCACACTCTGTTCACTGATATTTACTTTAGTATCATCTACAAAGGTTAAAGCGAGTTTGGTCTTGGCTGTAGATATCTCATCATCCATAGAAATCCCAGTGCCAGTCTCCGTGAGAAAGCTTTCGCCTTCACGTTCTATTTTGGCCGCTGGTCCTTCTTGTTGAGTGATACTTCCTACCTCTTCTACTACTGCCCAAGCGTTGGAGCTTGAGAAGCAGAGAAAAGCGAGAAGTAGTATCCTAGTTTTGTAAGACGTTAATGGCATTTGAATCGCCGTCAACAGTCATGACAACTGTGGGAATATCGTTCCCAGTTTGCTTAAGATTGATATCGTTAAAGTTAGACGCAACAGTTCCACCCACAGTAATTGTGTTAGTGGCATTTGCAGAACCTAGCTCTAGATCCACAGAGTTGTAATCACCCGTGACTGCTAGGACAGTAGTAGTATCAGCTACCGTTACATCAGTACTACATGCAGATGCAGTTCCTGTAGTTGATGCAGTAGATGTACTACCCGATGTAGTACCGACAGACTTTGTTCCTGCGCCATCGTTTGTTCCACATAATGTAACAATGTTGTTATCGCCTGTCACTGCGCCTGTGAAATCGTTCTCAGCCGCAATTCCCATTACCAATTCGTTAGAATCTCCAGTAGCAGTATAATTTATAATTGCGCTTGCCGCTCCTGTTGATGTGTTAATATCTATCTTGTTACTATTACCAGTTTGCACAAGATCAATATCTTGAGAATTGCCAGTAAAAGTAGTTGGCGTAGTTGTTGATCCAATCGTGTTACTATCACCAGTTTGTGTTATATCGATGGTCGAGGACGAACCCGCCTGATCGATATATACATCACTAGCGAATGCAATTGAACTTGTTGCCGATAATACAGCAACATATAATAAAAGCTTATTGATGCTCATAATTTTTTCCTCTTGGGCTCCCACCCATGTTATTTCTTGATTAATCTCCTCATCATCTATCAATTAATGTTAAAGTGTTATCCTTATGATAACGCATCGTGTATGTTCATATCTCATAGTCTACTTACTTGACAAAGGTCCAGTATTGCTTACGTTCACCTTCCTTTATCATTTCAACGACAGATTGCTCTATCGCTACCCTAACCGCATAATTTACCGGCTCATTAATACTGTGTCCTAATTCCGCTTCTAGACTATTTGTACCCATGTCGAAAAACCTAAAAAATGTCATGCTAGTTCCAGTGCTGATAATCGTTTTAGTTACCGATACGCTTATCAATACTTCACCAGTTTGTACACTTACCATTCTCATTGTTACCGTCACTATATCCTGACGATATTGTGTGCTAGGTCCTACTCCTAAATATCGAGCCCCGGCACCACCTGTTAAAACATTCGAATCATATCCAATTATTCCACCCTCTACTATGACTCCAGCAAAGAGCATTGGTCTAAGTTCTCTTGTGTCTTTAACTGCCGAACGAGCCTGTCTTATAATTTGACGCTCTTTAGTTAAATTCTCCAGTCCTACTCTTTCCACTACTTGAAACCAAGTTCCTCTACCTACTTCTTGTAGAGCCTTGATCAGCCAAACTTCAGCGCCTTGTGTAACGGCTGTACTTATATTTGCCATTCTTTCACTAGGCTTTCTTTGCCCAGTTTTGTCTGTAAATCCATAAACAGCTACAACTGCTTTACCCGTAGCTGGAGCTGGCATGGTAAGAAACTCCGTATTCTCATTCTTAACTACCTGAGCCTTCTCAGGGGTGTGTTCGAATCCAAAGTCTGTGACTAATGATGCACATCCTTGGATTAGAAGCACGGCTAATAGTAATGCTATAGTTCTGATCATTAGAATGCAAAGTCCCCTACAGGTACATCGAATTCCGATACAATATCACCGTTAGAGTTCTTGATGATTACATAAATTCTACCATCAAGTCTCTTCCATGATACACTATCTCCAAATGGAGTAATAGCTTCGTACCACTCTCCATCTACTGTAGAAGTTCCATCTTCACCAAACAATGAATCGGCTATGTTCTTTGACAACGTAGCATAAATTCTAGACTCAAGGTTGTTCTGAAACTTATAAGCGTTAGTCGATTTGAGATCACGCTCCTCTTGATCCTCTAATGCTTTCTTTTCGTCTTTATTCTCTTTTCTTCTGTTAGCCTCTAACTGCTCTATCGTGAGTATGTGTGAACTGTATCCAATCCCACTAAACGCCGGGGATTTGAACACGTGATTTAACTCACTTGTTTTTGCCTGGCTTGTTACCAGTACTAGGGCTATCGCTATCCAATATTTTCTCATAATCGTATTTTTCCTGTTGTTGCAAGATCATGTCTAATTTTGTCTTCAGTCTGATTAGATCATTATCTAGCATTCTTACTCTATCTATCAAAGCTATCAGTGTCATATGCGACTGACCAATAACTGGATCGACTTCTTCTGTTACCCAATTCCATATGTAATATATGAAATACCCTAGACCAACAGCCGCAATGATTGGAAAGCCATATTGACTAATCAATTGGGCTATGTCTAAGCCACTATCTTCTATCATTGGTTCCAGGTATCAAAAGGCATGGTGACCTTCTTCAACCATCCATTAGGTTGTACTACAAATACATCACCAGGTTTATACAACCAATGATCTCTGGGTGATCCGTCTTTCTGTACACCCATAACTTCACCTTCCCATTCTCCACTTACTTTAAAATTACTACCTGCTTGATCTATATTATAATCTAACCACATCATATTGTTGGTCCATCCTCTATTTTTTCAAAGTATCCGTTAGGTCCTAATCTGAAAACATCACCGATGGCGAATTGTACATCATCGATAATAAAAAACTTGTCATCTGGATCTTTATCAGCCAGAATCCTAAATCCATCCTTAAATCTCATTAACAGTAACTCTGTAAAAAGCTTCGCTGTATTCTCAAACATTTTAGTCTTTCCTTGCATCCTTCTGCCCATCCGCACGTGCTATTATGTTCAGATCTGGTTTCACTCCAAACGCATGACACACCATTATGTCGATACGAACTACTTCGTTATTCATCGTCTTAACTCTGTTATCAAGGGCTTGTGCAAAACCCCTTTGTGTCTTTATATCACTCAGTACGCCGTCTAGTATAAATCGTAGAGTTAAGAATACAAAGAACCCACCAGCTAGAGCCGATGCTATCGGAAATCCCACATCTGCGACTATTGTAAAAATATCCACACCTTCACTCCTATTTAGCTTTGTCTTTAGTTATATTTATAAAAAAAGGCGCCGTGAGGCACCTTAAGTTCGAAATTATATACGATTGTGGGAGCTAGTCGGGATAATCTATCTTTATGTACCCCAATGCTACAAGTGTGGACATGATGTCAGAACATACGCTTAGGATAACAAATGGTAATGAGAAGTAGAACGCCTCTATGAAGCCAAGTGGATGCAGTACGAGTACTCCCGCAACGTGTATGAAACGACTCTGCCACATAGCATTGACATCGAAGTCATCAGTTAGTTCCACAATCTTAGTGCCGATGATCATATGAAATATGACCCAGTAAAACATTGAAGCAAAGACAACTGATATTCCAGCCAAGATATAACTAGCTTCACTAACGAACTCAGTGAAAGCTAATGCTATTAGGCATATTAGAATGGGGTATTTAAAATACAAGTTTGTAATCCTTATAAGAAAAAGGGGTCCGAAGACCCCTCGTTTAAGTACTGTACAGTTATTTAGTAAGGTGTACCTAATACATTTGAGGCTTCATCGACATAAGCCATAACTTCAGGCTCAGTGATTCCCATATCGACATCAGCATCGATTTTGGTGTAGAGATCCAAGAACCCAGCACGTGTATCAGTGTCGAAACGATTGACACATAACTCGATGGCTTTCATACGATCATTGAAGATCGAGAAAGTCTGGACAATGTGGCACAACCTACGAGTCGAGATGATCTCATCGATCCCACCATCTTCGAAAGTCTTACGGATCGCTTGACCCCATTGAACTAGCTTTTCAGCAAAGTCAGTATCGACTGCACCGAACTTGGTCATGTGGTTATTAACAATCTTCTTCTCAGTGGCAGCCGTTGGGTATGGTTGCTCAAGAGTGATAGTGAAACGCTCAAGAAAGGCTTCATCGATTATGGTAGCCGCTATGAAACGACCAGCTTCATCGCCTTGACCCTTAGTGTTAGCAGTAGCAATCACATTGAACCCTGGCTGAGGCATAATAACTTCACCAGTTTTCTTGATCATGAATGGCTTACCCTCTAGGATACCTTGAAGACACATTAGCTTGTTAGAGCCACGATCAATCTCATCGATCAGCAGGATTGCTCCAGCTTCCATCGCTTTGATTACTGGACCTTTTGCAAAGACAGTCTCACCATCTAGCAATCGAAATCCACCGATCAGATCATCTTCATCAGTCTCAGGCGTAATCTGAACACGAACGTATTCACGCTTTAGGTTAGCACAGACTTGCTCGATCATCATTGTCTTACCGTTACCAGATAGACCAGCAACGTACATTGGGTAGAACAAGGCACTTTGTACAATCTTCTTAACATCGTTAAAGTAGCCCCACTTGACAAAAGTACTGTCGGCTTGAGGAACGTAAACTTCTTCAGAAGATGTACTCATCACTTTACCAACGGCTTTTGCAATCGGTGATTGCGATTGAGGAATTGCAGAGGGCGAGACTTGCGCCATAGGCATCTGAACTACATTACCAGATCCGATCATCTGGTAGACTCCACGAGCAACCCGTGGCATCTTCTTCATTAGTGTGTAGGCTGCGGAGCCTGTAAAGCCTTGCTCTTCAGCAAACTTAAACAGTTCGGCACGTTCGAAAGATGGCTTGTCTGCATTAGCAGAAACGAAGGCATCTAGTAGGGTACTTTGGGCATCATTTAATTTCATCATAATATAATCTCTCTTCACTTTGGTTTACTTCATTCTATACAAGTATTATAGCAGGTTGGACCACAATGTCAACCATTATTTTCACTATTTTGAAAATTAATTTCATCTAACATATCCATCAGATCAAGTTTCAACTCCGCTAAAGCGAATTTGGTATCTTGGGCTATCGCTCCAGGTCTGACACTTTCTATAGTGGCAAAGGCATTCTGGGCGGCACTTATTGCTTGCATTTTGTTCTCAATATTTAACATCTTTATCTCCATTATATAATTATATTAGGCTACTAATTCAGTGAACTTCTGAGCAACAACTCGGTTGCCCTTCTTAGATCCACTGAACTTCTTAAACGCACGAGCGATCTGGGCTGGGGTAGCTGAGGTCTCTACCTCAAACTCTTCAGTCTCACCGCTCATAGTGTTAGACTTGTCGACCATAATGAAACGCTTATCGTATCCGTCTTGCTTATTGACAACCCATACACCGTCTTTAGCCATCTCTTTTTTAGCCGATTTCTGAGCAGTGCTATCCCAAGGTAACAAGCGATACATCTCATGGGTAAAGTCTCGACGGCTACAGATGAAGAAGTTAGAGGTTGTTACGTTTGGTCCTGAAACTGCCTTCATAATCTTTGCAGTGTTTTCAGTACCGCCACCGTAGTAAGAATCTAGTTCAACTTTCTTGCCTCGAATAGACATGATCAACTTAGTACCACGTCTTTGGTGTGGCGTATCACGACGGTAGTCAACACCAGCGATAACTCGGGCATAGTCACTCGCACCATCAGTCAGAGTGACCAAGTTCAATTTGTGAACTGGGTTAGACTTCAAGAAATCTTTGATGATGTATTCACAGCCGAGTAGAGCGGCATTCAAAGGAGTAGATCCTAAACGCTCCATCGCTGGCAAATAACGAGTCTGGACAGTCTGAGCATAAAAGCTTTTCAACGCTCGGTTAAAATCAGTCTTAGACATCTTATTACTGAACAGTTGGTTTAGCGTTAAATCATCATAGTCAAATCGAGTAAGGTTACTCGAGGCTTCACGAACCGCAACTTCTTGCTTACTGCTACTAGTAGTAGTGAAGGCATAGACTTCGAATGGAATCTGAACTCGCTTACAAAACATAACCAGAGCGATAGTCTGACGGATCACACTAGGCAAGTTGTGATACATTGAGCCGGAATAATCAACTAGCATTATCATGCCGTGGTTCTTACCGTCAGCAAGCGTGGTCACTTGCTTAAACAAGTTATCTTCATACTTGTAAGAGTGAAGCTTGTTAACATCTAGCGAACCCTTGTTAGAGTTACGGGCACGAGCAGAACGATAGGCTGCCTTACGCATTTCAAATTCTTTGGACATCAAGTTAACAACTTGCTTAGTTGAGGTCATGAATTCATCGTAGCCAGTAGCCTGGTATTCTTCACCACCTTGCTGAACCAAATATTCTTGGTGCTTCTCACGAGACTCTAGAACTTTACTGTAAGGGTTGACTAGTTGATCAAACGCTTGACGATTCATGCCTTGAACAAAGAGGCTTCCATCAGACTCGACTAGATCCTTCATGTTTTCGATCTGAGAATTCTCAGTCTCAACTTCTGGGAGATTAGAAAGATCAGGAGTAGGTGCGCCGTTATCGACAGGACCGACTGAAGACTCTTCAGGCTTCTCTTTAGGTTGACGCTCGATTTGAGAATCGGCTTCATCAGCCTCTTCTTCAGAGTCATCGCTATCTTGATCACCAGATTGGTCGACTTTCTCACCGTCTTCATCTGAATTCGAAGATTCGCCATTCATCTTATCGATGAGATCAGCTAGGTCGTCTTCTTTCAGATCAACTTCAGCAGTAGCGTCACCCTCTTCAGAATTTTCGTCTAGGGTTATCTCAACTTTATTGGTATCACCCTCGTCTTCATTCTGGTCATCTTTACCACCTAACCAGGCGACAAGTTCTTGACATACAGTCTTGACTTCTTCAAAGGTTTCAACAGCCATAGCTTTCTTGAAATATGGCATCTCTTCTTCAGAGAACTCGATATCGACTAGATCACGACCTTTAGCTTTCAGATTCAAACGATCCATGAAACCCATGGTGTTGATATCTTTATTCTTGGTGCCGAATAGATCCATCTCCATCAGGTCAACATAACCACGTTTGAAGTTAGCGACTAGTCCGGGGTACTTGGCAAGAACTGCCTTTTCGATCCGAATGTCTTCAACAACGTTCATGTAAGCAAAGGGAATTCCCTCAGCTTCAAGTTCTGCTGGTGTGATAGTGTTTGGTGTGTATAAGGCGTGACCGACTTCGTGACCAACGAGGAGATCCATGACATCAGGTGACATCTCTTTCCAGAGAGGTAAACCTAGAACACGGTTCTCGACATCGAAAAAGGCGGACTCAAAGTTGCCCTGTTGGACGCTAATATTCTCATTAGCGAGTAAACGGGCTAGAACTGATTTTTGACTTAACATTCGCTTCTCCTTATCTATACGTATATATTAACAGGTTGGACAGCAATGTCAAGCTTTATTTTCACTATTTTCAAAATATTTCGCATAATCACTCTCTTTTTTCATTCTATACAAGTATTATAGCATAGTGGTCCAGAAAGTCAACCATTATTTTCACTTATTTTCAAAATATATTCTTTAATAGTCCTCCAAAGAGCATTATGAACATAATTGTATTGAGGATGATTAGTGATCTATCGTTCCATATCACAGCCACCCACAGCCACATTGCCGCACCGGCACTACCGAATAGTAGGTCTAGTATGTGAAATTCTGTTCCTGCATATCTAAATGAGACTGATACTAGTATCAATATAGTTGCGATCCATTTCACGTACCAGACTAGCGGCTTACTCTCAGTTTTAGTCATCGACATATCCCATATCATCACACTCGACCAGAGTGACAGTGCAATGGATCTCACAGTAGAATCCATCAGTTTCCCAGCCATCTTCTTCAATCCCAAGATAAGCACTCTCATCATCGACAGCTTCCCGATCTTCGATTTCCTCACGAAGTTCTTCTAACTCTTCTTCGCTCATCATAGGAAAACTGGGATTACTTTCGTTGGCATATTGTCGTACCTGCCATTCTGTCCAGCACCCGTCATACGCCTCAAGCATTTCGTTGTCATAATCATCGACATCAATATATGACATTTCATCATTTGGCATAAAGTCAAAAGGAGGTAGGATGGTTGTATCGCCATCGATATCTTCCATCATATCTTCCATCATATCCTCTAGCGACATATCGTGAACATTTCGGCACCAATCTCGGAGCTCTTCTTCGGTTTCAGGCACATAGATTATCCAACTACCAGAGCGATATCCAGTTTCCTTAGTAGCAATGGTCTTAATGCCATCGATAACTTTGGTGTATGCCTCGAATTCCAGCACACATTTCTTATGTGTTGGTTGCATTAAATATTGCTTCATCTTTCTTCTCCTATGCTACCTGAAACCAATCAGGCATTTCACGTTTAGTCCAAGCCATCTTGAACCTCTCTTGTTTTGTGTGATAAAATAAACGGTACGACTCAACTACATCATTAGTCATACATTGGGGTGCCGCACCCATCGCTAGTGGCCATTTAGAGAGATCACCTTTAGGAATGTTGTCAGGTTCACTTTCTAATGCCTTTAGCAACAACTTCTCACTCTTGTGTACTTTACCATAACGATACGTGTACTCTTTACACAGTGCTTCAAAATGCAACCAGTGCCAAAAGTAATTCTCGTTATTTTTCATCGTCCAAACTGTGCATGGGTGATGAAAGTGTACAGCTTTATAGAGCAGTTGTTCACGCCAGTCTGTGAGCGTGAAGTGCGGCACCATTCTCTTACCAGACTTTGAGGGTTGCTTTGACATTGTACCATCTAGCATACGATGGGCTGTAGAAAGCATCTGTGCGCTTTCAACAATCATCTTGACCACATGTTTATCGCATTGCATTCTTGCGGCAAACACTGGATCTCTATGTAGTACAAATACGTTCATTGCTAACCCTTCATTTTAGAGATTGCTATGGTATTAGGATCATTGCCTTTCTCTACCAAATCTATCTTAATTGCTTCACACTGATCAATTGTCAGGTGCTCGTACCGCTGTGTCCAGCCTTTATCATCTTTGTATTCCAAATATAACATTAAAACTCTTTCCATATGTTTGTCCATTGTACACCATTAGTTGGCGATTGTCAAGTAGCGTTCATTGCCAATGCGATAAAGAATAACGCAAGGGTAAAGACTGTTAGATAGTACACTACAACTATCGTGAATATAAATTTTATCAGTGAAAAAATCATGCGGCATCTACCTCACTAAAGTACTCGTTACTGTACTGCTCCCTCTCACCACCAAGTGACATAACATAGGACTCATCTTTACCACCGACACCTGGCTTCCAGTGATCCTCACGATATTGCC
>Ga0308013_10001515_pt1 | contig 11336 bp, 11 predicted proteins | sample Neamet181_FD_203131 | JGI IMG/M metagenome (GOLD analysis project Ga0308013, IMG submission 203131) | Marine microbial communities from water near the shore, Antarctic Ocean - #181 | ecosystem: Environmental > Aquatic > Marine > Unclassified | place: Southern Ocean | collected 2014-07-25
AGAACAGGCAGAATATCAATTTGTTCTGTTAGGTATTACTAAAGCATCGCTCTCTACAGACTCATTTATTTCAGCGGCATCCTTTCAAGAGACCACACGCGTGCTTACTGAAGCGGCTATTATGGGTAAGAAAGATAATTTACGTGGGCTCAAAGAAAATGTGATTGTTGGGCGTCTTATTCCTGCTGGGACTGGCTTGGCTTTTCATAATTTACGTAAAAGACAGAAGCTGGGGCTTGACGTGAATATAGAAGATAGTTTTATTGCTAAAGAAGATACTGGAGAAGCAAAAAATATTGAAACTATCTAGATAGTTAGTTACCTTCAAGGTAATAAGTTCTTATCTGCTCGATAGGAGCATGTTATAAGATATTGGTTGTGAAGTAATACTCTTACTTGCAACCAATGTTCTTGTATAAAGAACAAATGTTTAGGGGTGGGGTGCTGGCAATTTTTAATTGCGATATAGACTTACCTGCGCTTAGTTGGTTGACATCTGGTTTCTATATCTATGTAGACCGTAAGTCTCCACTAGGATTCCCATAAAATAAAGCCCTAAAATAAGTCCTGTAGCGCATCCTGCGCTGACTCACTTTAGAGTCTTAGATAATTGCCGCGAGCATCTAAAGAAATTAGTTTGTAGGTATATTCTGTCTGTCACAAAAATGTAACGTTCCCGTCGTAATATCCAATACATATTAAGATATCTCTTAAAAATAAGGTTTCTGTTTATGTCATTACAATTCTTTTCCAAAACAGGTCAATCTGGAAAACTTGGATATAGTCATCGTCGTCATATACGAGAACGTTTTATTGAGACGATTTTATTTTTGATGGCATTTACCTCAGTAGCCATTACGTTTTCAATTGTGGTGATGCTGGTTAAAGAATCGCTTGTTTTTTTTGAGCAAGTTCCTCTTTGGGATTTTCTTACTGACACACAATGGACCCCATTATTTGATAACCCGCATTATGGAATACTCCCGTTAATTTCTGGTACGGTTATTAGTTCGGCAGTTGCACTGACAGTAGCGATTCCTCTTGGAACTATAATTGCCATATACCTTTCAGAGTTTGCACCTTTTGCTGTGCGAGAGGTAGCTAAGCCATTTCTAGAGTTGCTTGGTGGTGTGCCAACTGTTGTATATGGTTATTTTGCATTATTGTTTATTACACCCTTGCTACAAAAAATATTTCCAGAGCTCCCTGGATTTAGTCTTCTTTCTGCTGGGTTGGTTATGGGTATCATGATAATCCCCTATATTAGTTCTTTAGCTGAGGATGCAATGCGTGCAGTACCAATGCATCTGCGTGAGGGGTCCTATGCTATGGGAGCAACACGATTTCAGTCCGCTACCAGAGTTGTGATACCAGCAGCTTTTTCAGGTATCGCTGCATCATATATTCTTGGTATTTCTCGTGCAGTAGGGGAAACTATGGTGGTGGCAATAGCAGCCGGTATGCAACCTAACTTTACCTGGAATCCAATGGAGCCAGCCGCAACCATTACTGCCTATATCGTGCAGGTAAGCCTAGGAGATTTGCCACATGGGAGCATTGGCTATCAGACTATTTTTGCTGCGGGGCTAACTTTATTGTTATTAACGCTTACTTTTAATGTACTTGGTCACATTCTGCGAAAACGATATCGTGAGGTGTATTAGTATCGCTCACAATATTAAATATATTTGTAATTAACTTTTATTAAATACACGGATTTATGGGTTATTTCTACTTAAATATTCAGATGATGAATTTATCTCAAATTTACGGGACCAGCGCTGATGCATAAAACCAAAAATCTTAAAGAGATTCGTCTCATGATTGCGCGTGCCAAACGTTTTGATAAATTATTTATGGTTGTGGGTGTACTTGCATTAATGGTTGCAGTGCTTACATTCGTTGCACTATTTGCTCATATGCTTATTGATGGAATGCCTCGTCTAACATGGTCTTTCTTTACATCATTTCCCTCGAGGCATCCGGAAGTTGCCGGCATACTTTCGGCCTGGGTTGGCACAATATTGGTGATGCTAGTAACAGCAGCTACTGCGGTGCCAATTGGAATCGGGGCAGGTGTTTATCTGGAAGAGTATGCCCCCAAAAATATTATTACCGAGATAATAGAAATTAATATTACCAATTTAGCTGGAGTGCCATCAATTGTTTATGGCTTATTGGCGTTGGGTATGTTTGTGTATCTACTAGACTTTGGTCAGAGCATTCTGTCAGCAGGATTAGCATTAGCATTACTTATCCTGCCGATTGTGATTGTTGCTACTCGGGAGGCAATACGTGCGATTCCTGTAAGTATTCGTGAGGGTGCTTATGCCCTTGGAGCTAGTAAATGGCAGACTGTATCTGACCACCTTCTTCCCTATTCTGCGGCAGGCATTATGACTGGTGTAATTATCGGATTAGCCAGAGCAATTGGTGAGACAGCGCCTATCATTACTATTGGCGCATTAACTTTTATTGCTTTTTTACCACCATCTCCGGTCAAAGAAGAATTTCCTTTCTTATCATTTGAGTGGTTGACCGCACCGTTCACCGTAATGCCAATCCAGATGTTTAACTGGGTCTCGCGACCTCAAGAGGAATTTCAAATCAATGCGGCAGCAGCTGGGTTGGTGCTGGTAGTGATGACCCTTACCATGAACGGATTAGCTATCTATATTCGTTATCATATGCGTAAAAAAATTAAATGGTAAAGGAGAAGATTGTGGAAGCCAAAAGTGGCGAAGGAAATGAGAGTTTTCAAACTAAGACAGAGAAACTGTACGGCGCACAGGAGAATGATTCTGATAGCGAAATTCTGACTCAGAAATCTGAAATCAGGAACCTTAACTTTCATTATGGTGAATTTCATGCACTAAAGAACGTTAGTATGTTGCTACATGAGAAAAGGGTAACCGCGCTAATTGGTCCATCCGGCTGCGGCAAATCAACTTTATTGCGATGTTTCAATCGCATGCATGATCTTTATCCTGGTAATCAGTATGGCGGTGAAATAATTTTGCATCCTGATAACGTAAATATTCTTTCGCGGGATGTGGACCCAATTGAAGTACGAATGCGTATTAGTATGGTATTCCAGAAACCTAATCCATTTCCTAAGTCTATTTACGAAAATGTAGCTTATGGCCTACGTGTTAGAGGAATAAGAAAACGTGCAATACTGGATGAAAAAGTTGAGGAAGCTTTACGCAGTGCTGCGCTATGGGATGAAGTAAAGGATCGCATTAATAATCTTGCCTTTGAACTTTCTGGTGGGCAGCAGCAAAGGTTGTGCATTGCTCGTGCGCTTGCCACTGATCCCGAGATTCTATTATTTGATGAGCCGACATCAGCGCTTGATCCAATTGCAACAGCGAGTATTGAGGAGCTAATTTCAGATCTTAAAAAGCAAGTTACTATACTTATAGTTACACACAGTATGCAGCAAGCAGCACGCGTTTCTGATTACACTGCTTATATGTATTTAGGTGAGCTAATTGAATTTGGTGTTACGGATGACATCTTTATAAAGCCCAAGAATAAAATGACTGAAGATTATATAACCGGTCGTGTTGGATAAACGAAAACATGGAAATTATAGTTGCTAGGGATATAGTCTGCTTGCTGGTTGCATTTTTGTGCAATATGAAATAATTTGCTTTTTTCTACCCATCATAGAATATACTTATATGTCAATTGGTTATATGAGGGAATCTATTGCTAAAATTTTATTCTGAATGTACTGTACATATCAGTTCTTCGACGATTGACCCAATATCTAATCACAGGTACTATCCTAAACTTTTGAGGAAGAACAGCTATGCGTAAAAAACTAGTTGCCGGCAACTGGAAAATGCATGGTGGAGTTGAGCAAAATAGGGATTTACTGAGTAAGATTGTTGCGGGTACTATGGGAATAGACAAAGCGTCCTGTACAGTATGCGTGCCTTATCCATATTTATCTCAGGTGCACTCCTTATTGAAAGATACCCATGTTTCTTGGGGAGCTCAGAATATAAGCCAGTATGATAAGGGAGCTTACACTGGTGAAATTTCAGCAATGATGCTGAACGATTTTTGTTGTCGTTATGTAATTGTTGGGCATTCGGAAAGGCGAACTCTGTACGGTGAGGATAACTGTACAGTTGCCCAAAAATTTAAAGCGTCACTAGACGCTGGCTTGGTGCCAATTTTATGTGTTGGTGAGACTTTGGATCAGCGAGAAGCTGGACTTATGGAACAAGTAGTAGGTGAGCAGTTAGATGCGGTGATTGAATTGGTGGGCGTAGAGGCTCTGGCTGACTCAGTGTTAGCTTATGAACCAATATGGGCCATTGGAACTGGAAAAACAGCTACGCCTCAGCAAGCTCAGGATGCACATATTTTTATCCGGAACAGAATTGCAAGCCACGATTCCATGATTGCGGCCAAATTGCAAATTCTTTATGGTGGTAGTGTAAAGGCAAATAATGCAGCTGAATTATTTGCCATGTCTGATATAGATGGGGGGTTAATCGGAGGTGCAGCATTGCTTGCTGACGATTTTGTTTCCATTTGTATGGCAGCAAACAATTGATTTTTATGGAGTAAAAATTGGAAACATTCATTTGGGTTGTTAATGTAGCGTCAGCTGTTAGTGTGATTGTGTTGGTTTTACTTCAACAGGGCAAGGGAGCAGATATGGGCGCGGCTTTTGGTAGTGGTGCTTCTGGGAGCTTGTTTGGTTCAAGTGGTTCCGCAAATTTTTTGAGTAGAACTACAGGAATTGTCGCGGCAATATTTTTTATTTCTACTCTTGGGCTTACATATATCTCAGGCAATAGAACAGAGAGCAAGGGTGTTATGGAAAATGTAATATCAGGCCAACCTTCAGTTTCGAAAGAAATTTCTCCAGCTACAGCACCACAAATCCCTACAAATGAGGAAGCGTCAAAAGCTGAGGAAATACCAAAATAGTCTAGAGAGGATAGATTTAATTAATTCGCTACAATAGTATTGTAAATTAGATTAGTTTTTGCGCTCAGATTTCAAGTTAAGCTGCCGACGTGGTGAAATTGGTATACACGCAGTCTTGAGGGGGCTGTAGCGAAAGCTATGCGAGTTCGAGTCTCGCCGTCGGCACCAATTAGATGGTGACGTTCCATAAGGAACTGATATAAGTTATGTATATGTGGTCTTCTTTTTAATTTTGGTTGTAATATATGCTTGAGAATTATTTTTCAATTTTGATATTTATCTTTGTAGGTCTTGCTGTAGGTGTAGTGCCAATAGCAATGGGCTGGCTGCTTGCGCCTAATCGCCCTGATAGTGAGAAACTTTCTCCTTATGAGTGTGGCTTTGAAGCTTTTGAAGATGCGCGCATGAAATTTGACGTGCGATATTATTTGGTTGCTATTTTATTTATTCTCTTTGATCTGGAGATTGCATTTTTATTTCCATGGGCAGTAGTTTTGAACGAAATTGGTATGTTTGGTTTTGTTTCAATGATGATATTTCTTGGTATTCTAGTTATTGGTTTCATTTATGAATGGAAGAAAGGGGCATTAGATTGGGATTGATAATATGAGCATTGAAGGCGTACTAGAAAAAGGATTTGTTACCACCAGCCTAGATAAAGTTATTAATTGGGGGCGGACCGGTTCTATGTGGCCAATGACATTTGGGCTTGCATGTTGCGCAGTAGAGATGATGCAGGCTGGCGCTTCACGCTATGACCTGGATCGTTTTGGTGTTGTATTTCGTCCTAGCCCACGTCAATCGGACGTTATGATAGTTGCCGGCACATTGTGTAACAAAATGGCACCTGCATTACGAAAAGTTTATGATCAGATGGCAGAGCCAAGGTGGGTAATTTCCATGGGGTCTTGTGCTAACGGAGGAGGGTATTATCATTACTCCTATTCGGTAGTACGTGGTTGTGACCGAATTGTACCAGTGGACATATACGTACCGGGTTGTCCTCCAACAGCAGAAGCTCTGCTTTATGGGATAATTCAGTTGCAAAATAAGATTAAACGTACTAACACCATAGCTCGTTGAGGCAATATTATGTCGAGCACTCGTTTAGAAACACTCTCCCTTTGTGTGCAAAATATACTTGCTAATAAAATTGCAAGTACAACTGAGCAATTAGGTGAGTTGACTATTGAAGTAGATCCCAGTGAATTGCTTGGGGTCATGAAGACCCTTCGTGATAACTCTGAGTTGGGTTTTGAAATACTTATTGACCTGTGCGGGGTTGACTATTTATCTTATGGAATTGAATCCATTACTGATGGTGATCGTCATGACAATCGTTTTGCGGTTGTATATCATCTGCTTTCTATAAGTAATAATTATAGATTACGGGTTAGAGCTTACGCCGCTAAGGATGAAATTCCTGTCCTGGACTCGGTCATTGAAGTATGGCCAGCAGCGAATTGGTTTGAGCGTGAGGCGTTTGATCTCTATGGTATTGTTTTTAATGGTCATCCAGATTTACGTCGTATTCTTACAGATTATGGTTTCATAGGTAATCCATTCCGTAAAGATTTTCCTTTAACAGGTAACGTAGAGATGCGCTATGACCCAGACCAACGAAGGGTTATTTACCAGCCAGTCAGTATTGAGCCACGTGAGATTACGCCACGTGTAATACGTGAAGAACATTACGGGGGTAATAAATGAATTTTTTTTGCTTGAGCTTGCTTACACATGGCTGAGATACGTAATTACACAATGAATTTTGGTCCACAGCACCCTGCAGCGCATGGAGTATTGCGTTTGGTGCTGGAACTGGATGGTGAAGTGGTGCAACGTGCTGACCCACATATTGGGTTGTTGCATCGAGCTACTGAAAAATTGGCTGAGAACAAGCCATATATCCAGTCAGTTCCTTATATGGATCGGTTGGACTACGTTTCAATGATGGCAAATGAACATGCCTACGTAATGGCTATTGAGAAGATGCTTAAGCTTGAAGTGCCATTACGGGCACAATACATCCGAGTGATGTTTGATGAGATTACCCGCATACTAAATCATCTTTTATGGTTAGGTGCTCATGCGTTAGATGTTGGTGCAATGACAGTCTTTCTTTATGCCTTTCGAGAGCGTGAAGATCTTATGGATTGCTATGAAGCTGTATCTGGAGCGAGGTTGCATGCTGCTTATTATCGGCCTGGTGGAGTGTATAGAGATCTGCCAAATTCAATGCCGAAATACAAGTCATCTAAAATTCATAATGAAGAAAAGACTAAATCTCTAAACGAGAATCGTCAGGGCTCTTTACTTGATTTTATTGAGGACTTTACTAACCGTTTTCCCACCTATGTGGATGAATATGAGACCTTACTGACAGACAACCGAATATGGAAGCAGCGTTTGGTTGGTATCGGTGTTGTTTCGCCTGACCGGGCTAAGGCGCTTGGGTTCACAGGGCCTATGTTGCGGGGATCTGGTGTTGAATGGGACTTGCGTAAGAAACAGCCATACGAAGTTTATGATCGGATTGATTTTGATATACCGGTAGGGGTTAATGGTGATTGCTACGATCGTTATTTAGTACGTATAGAGGAGTTTCGACAATCTAACCGTATTATTAAACAGTGTGTTAAATGGCTTCGTGATAACCCTGGTCCTGTAATCACAGATAACCATAAGATCGCACCGCCTTCACGTGTTGAAATTAAGCAGAATATGGAAGAATTGATTCACCATTTCAAGCTTTTTACTGAAGGTTTTCATGTTCCAGCAGGTGAGGCTTATGCGGCAGTCGAGCACCCTAAAGGAGAATTTGGAATCTATCTAATATCAGATGGTGCAAATATGCCTTACCGTTTAAAAATAAGAGCTCCCGGCTTTGCTCATTTAGCAGCATTAGATGAGATGTCTCGTGGGCATATGATCGCGGATGTTGTGGCCATTATCGGTACACAAGATATCGTATTTGGCGAAATAGACAGATAGAAATATATAGGCTACAAATTTAAATGTTAAGCGCCCAGACACTAAAAAAAATTGACCATGAGATTAAGAAGTATCCCGCCAATCAGAAACGATCTGCGGTGATGTCAGCACTTGCTATCGCCCAAGATGAGAAGGGTTGGTTGGCCAGTGAAACCATGGATTTCATTGCGGAATATTTGGGAATGTCTCCAGTTGCCGTGTATGAGGTGGCAACTTTTTATAATATGTATAACTTACAGCCCTTGGGTAAATACAAGATCACTGTTTGTACTAATTTGCCGTGTGGTCTGTCTGGTGGCATTGATGCAGCTTCTCATTTAAAACGAAAGCTAGGAATCGATTTTAATCAAACTACAGAAGATAAGAAGTTTACCCTTAAAGAGGGGGAATGCATGGGTGCATGTGGAGATGCACCAGTGTTACTAGTTAATAATAAACGGATGTGTAGTTTTATGTCTAACGAAAAGATCGATCAGTTACTTGAGGAATTGAGCAAATGACTGAGTCAAATAATATCCTTTCACCCGGAGTATTGCTTCCTGGAATCGATCCATCTGATCCTGATAACTGGCGCCTTAAGAATTACGAACAGAGAGCAGGTTATGTCGCACTAAGAAAGATTTTAACTGAAAAAATTTCACCTGATGCAGTTATAGAAGAAGTAAAGAAATCTGCGTTACGCGGGCGGGGAGGAGCAGGGTTCCCAACAGGTTTGAAATGGAGCTTCATGCCTAAGCAGTTTGAAGGAGATACGTATCTGGTATGTAATTCAGATGAGGGTGAGCCGGGTACCTTCAAGGATCGAGACATCATGCAGCACAATCCCCATATCCTGATTGAGGGAATGCTTATTGCTGCTTACGCAATGGGGATTCAGACTGGATATAATTATATTCATGGTGAGATATGGGATACATACGAACGGATGGAAGAAGCGGTTGAGGAAGCAAATTCGGCAGGCTTATTGGGTGAAAATATTTTAGGTTCGGAATTTAGTTTTAAACTTTACAATCATCATGGCTACGGAGCCTATATTTGTGGTGAAGAGACAGCATTACTAGAGTCGCTTGAGGGTAAAAAAGGACAGCCACGTTTCAAACCGCCATTTCCAGCTAGTTTTGGACTCTACGGTAAGCCAACCACCATTAATAATACGGAGACATTTGCTGCTGTGCCTTGGATTATTAGGAATGGCGGGGAAGAGTATTTGCAGATTGGTAAACCAAATAATGGCGGTACCAAGATCTTTTCAGTATCTGGCCATGTTAATAAGCCGGGGAATTATGAAGTGCCAATGGGAACGCCATTTGCAAAGCTGCTAGAGATGGCCGGCGGTATGCGCGGGGGCAGGAAATTAAAGGGCTGCATTCCCGGAGGGTCATCTATGCCGGTTCTGCCGGGCGATATTATGATGCAGACAGATATGGATTTCGATTCAATAGTTAAGGCGGGCTCTTACCTTGGATCAGGTGCAGTTATTATTATGGACGACACTACCTGTATGGTGAAAGCATTAGAGCGGCTTGCATATTTTTACTTTGAAGAGTCCTGTGGTCAGTGCACGCCGTGTCGTGAGGGTACGGGTTGGCTCTATCGTGTGATACATAGGATCGAGACAGGTAAAGGACGAGCTGAAGACCTGGACCTCTTAAATAACATTGCTGATAATATCCAAGGACGTACAATTTGTGCGTTGGGGGATGCTGCAGCAATGCCGGTACGGGCCATGATAGAACATTTTCGTGATGAGTTTGAATATCATATTGAGCACAAAAAATGCATGGTGTAATCTGTATATTTTGCTTAAATTTAAAACTAATTTTTACTTATTGAAAGTAGCTCCAAATATTAATACTAAAATTATTATCTAATGATAAATATTGAAATAGACGGGAAAGAGGTGTCAGTATCTAAAGGTGGAACCGTCATGGACGGTGCCAGGCAGTTAGGTATTTATATACCGCATTTCTGCTATCACAAGAAATTGTCGATTGCAGCAAACTGTCGTATGTGTCTAGTGCAGGTGGAGAAAGCTCCTAAACCGCTGCCAGCTTGTTCCACATTTGCTGTTGAAGGAATGAAAGTGTCCTCACATAGTGAACAAGCAATTACGGCACAGAAGGGTGTGATGGAGTTTCTACTCATTAATCACCCATTGGACTGTCCAATTTGCGACCAAGGCGGCGAATGTCAATTACAGGACTTGGCAGTAGGTTATGGAGCAGGCGCATCAAGATATGAGGAACCTAAGCGTGTTGTGACAAACAAGAATCTAGGTCCGCTTATTTCAACAGATATGACTCGTTGTATACATTGTACGCGGTGTGTTCGTTTTGGCCAGGAAATAGCTGACGTTATGGAGCTGGGTATGGCTGGCCGAGGAGAACACGCAGAAATATTATCGTTTGTCGGTAGCACAGTGGACTCAGAATTATCTGGCAACATGATCGACCTCTGTCCAGTGGGAGCGCTTGTCAGTAAGCCATTTAGGTATTCTGCGCGCACTTGGGAATTGTCTCGTAGAAAGTCCATAAGTCCTCATTGTGGCCTTGGTTCTAATTTAATAGTACAGATAAAAAAGAACCGGGTAATGCGTGTGTTGCCACGTGATAATGAAGAAATAAACGAGTGCTGGCTATCAGATAAAGATCGTTTCTCCTATGAAGGTCTTAATTCGGAAGATCGGCTCACTACGCCCATGATAAAACAAGGTGGCGTATGGCAGGAATGTGATTGGAAAACTGCACTTGAGTTTATTGCTAATGGATTGAAAGAAATAAAAGAGAATTTCGGTGCAAAGAGTATTGGTGCATTAGCTTCGCCTCATAGCACCTTGGAAGAATTATATCTATTACAAAAATTAGTTCGTGGTTTGGGTAGTGAAAATATAGATCATAGGTTGCGTCAGTCAGATTTTAGTTCGGACAGGCATATGAATGGTGTGCCTTGGTTGGGCATGAGTATCGCAGGTATTTCGGAGCTTAAGGCAATATTAATAATTGGTAGCAATTTACGTAAAGATCATTCGCTTATCGCACAGCGTATACGTAGAGCAGTAGAGAATGGAGCAGAACTAAATCTGATAAATCCTATAAATGATGATTTGCTTACAGATGTTGCTAATCAGGCCATTGTTCCACCTTCAGAAATGGTTGTGATGCTTGCGCAGGTTTTGAAAGTTATAGTTGAATTAAAGAAAGAAAAATCTCCTGATAACATAGAAAACTTGCTCAAAGGCGTTAATGAGATAACTGATACAGCACGTTCGATAGCAGTAAGTCTGATAAATAATAACCCTTCTTCTATTTTTCTTGGTAATTTAGCGCAGCACCATCCGCAATATGCAGATATCCAGCTATTGACTCAGTACATTGCAAAATTTGCAGAAGCAG
>Ga0308013_10001518_pt1 | contig 11330 bp, 12 predicted proteins | sample Neamet181_FD_203131 | JGI IMG/M metagenome (GOLD analysis project Ga0308013, IMG submission 203131) | Marine microbial communities from water near the shore, Antarctic Ocean - #181 | ecosystem: Environmental > Aquatic > Marine > Unclassified | place: Southern Ocean | collected 2014-07-25
CTTAAGCAAGAAAGCAAGAAAGCACTATGCTGAGAATGCACAAGCTGCTTCAAAATCTGGATATAAAGGATAACAGTAGAGGTCTGTAATAAAACTCAAAGCCAAACACTAACACTAACTTAACACTAACACTAACAAAAATGGCAAAGTACATTAAATTTAACTTGACAGCACCAGTTGCTGCACAAACAGGAAGCGAATTATTAATTGAAGTATCAGATGTATTAAGATACGTTACAGTAAATGCAACTAGTACAGATGTATTCTTAAAGAATCCATTGAATGCAACTAGAAAATGGACAATTACTCATCCCACTACAGGTATTACACCAAGTGGCGTATTAGACGCAATTGCTTCAGCTCTTACTGCTAATCCAGGAGGAGTAGTATCAACAGTAGGTTCACCAGTGAGCGTTGCTCAAGTACCTTTAGCTCAAGGCGGGGCACAGGGACGTTTAGCGATTACTACTGCACAAGTAAATGTAACTTACACTAGCGCAGCTTACACAGCGTAATTAAACTAATTAATCTTGCGAGTGTAATATCTCGCAGGATTTTTTTTAAAACAATTTATGGCTTTTAAACTAAACACACCACCTTATAATTGCGATAACACTCCTATTTACAATGTAGATATGGAAGATGGAGTTTTAGGTAAAGCCAACAATAATGGAACTATAATTTTAAACAAAGATTTAGATCCAAAGAAAAAAGAAAGTGTCATAGCGCACGAAAAAATACATATTGATCAAATGAAACGTGGTGATTTAGATTACGACAATCAAAACGTTTATTGGAAAGGTAAAAAATATTCAAGAAAACAAATGCAAGAAGGGGCTAAGAATTTACCTTGGGAAGCAGAAGCATATAAAAAAGCAAAATAATTATGGCATTTAAAATAACATCACCATTTCACGCAATTGGAGAACCTAAAAAATCAGCTTCACAAGAAGGATCGGCTGGAAGAGACGCTGACGATTTAGCTAGAAAAAACAAGACTGGCATATATGCTCCTACAAAAAGACCACGAGCTGGTAAAACACTTAATGAAATGGGAAAAGTTAAGTTGGAATCTAAAGAAGTGTCCAAAGCAAAAGCGCCTGAGGTTAAAATTAGCGCCAAGAAACCCACTGTAAAAGCATCTCCTAAAGATAATTCTAGGAAAGCTATAAGACAAAGAAAGAAAGCAGATAAAGCAGCAGGTGTATCTAAATCACAGATGAGAGCTAATAAAGCTAAGTCTAAATCTGAAGCTGCGTTAGCAAAAGCTAAAGCTTCAAAAGATCCTTCAATGAGAGCTCAGTTAAAACGTAAGTCAGATAGATTAGCTAAAAGAGCTGAGCGTAAAGGCGGTTCTCCTGCTAAAATAGTAGATCCAAACCCTACTCCAAAACCTAAGGCTAAAATGCGAACGGATGCTGAAATAAAAAAAGCATATCCAGGAGCCGTTAAAGTTAAAGGAAAAATAAATACCTATAAATACAAAGGAGCTACGCTAAATCCAGCTAGATTTCCAGTTGAAAAAAAAGGTAAAACAGTTAAAGAAGCTATAAAGCTTAAAGATAAAAAATAGTGAAAAAAATATTAGAATTTTTTAGTACAAAAGTCTTCAAACAAGTTGGTGATGTGGTTGACAGCCTATTCACCAGCGAAGAAGAACGGCTAGATGCTAGGAATAAGATATTTAAAGTATTACAAGATGCTCAGTTAGAACTGCAAAGAATGCAAACTGAGATTATAGTAGCTGAAGCTAAAGGTAATTGGTTACAAAGAAGCTGGAGACCAATACTAATGCTTTCGTTTGGTTTCATAATAATATATACAAAATTCATATCACAGTTATCTACACATTTAATAACACCTGTTTTAGAACCTGAATTCTGGCAATTGTTAGAAATAGGTATTGGTGGTTATGTTATAGGTAGAAGTGGAGAAAAAATTGTGGACAAACTAGGGCCGCTATTCAATAAAAATAAATAAATAAAAAAATGGGAATATACAGAGTAACAAACGGAGCGGTAGGTAAAGCTTTAGCTATAGCTGGCGGTACTGCCACTATTTCAGCTCCATCTGCGTGGCTTTTTGAAAATCAATCTGGAACATTAGGTACTAATTTAACCGGTTCTTTAATATACGCTGGAGGCGCTGGAAGTATTATAGCTATACTATCAGGCACAGTTGGCGAACAAGGAGTAGTAACCGCATTAAACTTAGCACCGGTATTTCCGTCTAATCCAAGTTACGCTGGATTTGCAGCAGGCTCTGGTTATGTACAAGCGGATGCAGTTGCTACAACAGTTGTAACTACTGTACCTAACTCACCAGCAACTATACCGGGTGGGTTATCAGTAGATATTACAGTACCACTTCCAGCAACAAATGCGTTAACCCCAGGAACAGGATACAGTATTGGAGGTTTTACAGTAGTGCAAGCAGGCGGATTGGCTGGAAGTATTTTAAGTATTGGCGCGGGTGGTGCAATAGCAACTTTTGAAATAACAGATGGAGGAGTTGGTTATAAAGTTAATGACGTGCTAACAATAGTGCAAGCCGGTGGGAGCAATGGAGCTATAACTTTAGCTTCTGCACCAAACGGAGCGGTAACAGAAATAGCAATTTCACCTGGTAAAGCAGGAACATTTTATTCTGTTGGAGATGTTGTAACCATAGATCAAAATGGAACCGGCGATGAAAGTAATTGTAAATTTGTAATAAGGTCTGTTATTGACAGGTTACCTGTAGCTGCAGATGCAATTGAGTTTCTTGGTGTTCAAGCAGGAACAATATTACCTGTTGCAGTTGATTACGTATTAGCTACATCAACAGCTACAGACATGATAGCGTGTAAATAGTACATATACGTGTAACTATATATTATATAATAACAATTAAATTAAATAAAATGGCGAAAGCAAAAAAGATTACAAAGAAGGAATTAGAATCTATTAAAGATGTTCAACAGAAAACAAACGCTATATTACTAGACGTAGGTTATTTAGAAGCTCAAAAAACTGGATTAATGGGCGCTCATGCTCAAGCATCTAAAGAATTGCAAGTTATCAAAACTGAACTAGAAGAAAAATATGGTCAGGTTAATGTGGATTTAAAAGATGGTAGCTATACTGTTATTGAGACACCAGATGTTGAAGAAGTTAAGGAAATGGAAGTTGTAAAATAATGGACGCAGTTGTAAGAAAAATCAGTATAGGTTCTGACTATAAAAATGACGCTATGCACTATGCTGTTGGACAGCAAGTGTACGGGGGTCATATTATTTCAGCAATACTACACGATCCAACATTAAATTCTTACAGTATATTCATAAAAAAAGAAGACGAGATTATGCCATGGAAGAAGTTTAACTCTAACATGGCAATATCCGTTGAATATGATTTAGAATATTAATGAGAAGTTTATACGACTTCATCATCAAACCATTGGGTGATAGATACGAAAACGAAATAAAAGTTGGAGATAAAACTTTAGTTTTAAATACTAAAATAGAGAATTGGAAAGCTGTTAACAACTTAGCTGTTGTTGTTGAAACTCCTAAAGCTTTTAAAACAAATATAAAAAAAGGTGATACAATAATAGTACATCAAAATGTTTTTAGAGTATTCTATGACATGAAAGGTGCTAAGAAAAATAGCAGATCATATTTTCAAGATGGTCTATATTTTTGCGCTATTGATCAAGTGTATTTGTATAAGAATACAGGGGATTGGAATTCATTTGGAGACAGATGTTTTGTAATGCCTTTAAAAAATAAAGACTCTTTAAGTCTTGATAAAGAACAAAAGCTTATTGGTATACTAAAATACGGCAATAGCTCCTTAGAAGCGCTTAAAATAAGCTCAGGGGATGTTGTTGGGTTTACACCAAACAGTGAATGGGATTTTATTATAGATAATGAAAGAGTTTATTGTATGAAATCTAATGATATTGTAATTAAGTATGGACACGAAGGAAACGAAGTTGAATATAATCCAAGCTGGGCAGAAAGCAGTTGAAGAATTAATTAAAGTAGCTAAAGAAGCTATTGTTGATTCAGGTGATGATATAACTGCTGATAGATTAAAAAACGCAGCGGCTACAAAAAAACTAGCTATATTCGATGCTTTTGAAATACTTAATAGAATTGAAACAGAAGAAGCGTTATTAAATGAAAATCCTAAAGAAGTAAAAGAAGAAAAAGCTTTTAAAGGATTTGCTGAAGGGAGATCAAGATAATGTACGAACAAACTTTATACTCAATAGTTAAAGATCACGTAAAGCCTAAAGTATTAAATAGGCTTAATAGATATAAAAAATGGGAGTACGGATATAATAAAGAGCATGACCTTATAGTTATAAGTAAAACCGGTGAGATCGGTGATATATGTAACATACAAGGATTGCTTATAGGTTTACCTAAAGAAAAAGAAATAACAACGTTTACATCTAATAGATGGGAATACCAACAGTATCCAAAAGAATTAAGTAGAATTAAATCAGTATTTGATTGGGATGAACATCCAGTTGAATTTAAAGAAAAATGGTATGACTATATTGACACAGAGTTTAAAAGGCGTGAAGAAGGTTTTTGGTTCTTTAATAAAGACAAGCCTACTTATATTACTGGTACTAACTACATGTACCTGCAGTGGTCCAAGATTGATGTTGGGCAGCCAGACTTTCGTGAATCAAACAGATTATTCTATTTATTCTGGGAGGCTTGCAAGGCAGATGCAAGATGCTACGGAATGTGTTATCTTAAGAACAGACGTTCCGGGTTTTCGTTCATGGCATCAGGCGAGACTGTTAATCAAGCCACGATATCTACCGACTCAAGATTTGGCATACTTTCAAAGTCTGGGCCAGATGCAAAGAAAATGTTTACTGATAAGGTCGTACCCATATCAGTTAATTACCCCTTCTTTTTCAAACCAATACAAGACGGAATGGATCGTCCGAAAACGGAACTCGCGTACAGAGTCCCGGCGTCGAAATTTACCCGTAAGAAACTTGACTCCAACGAGAAACTACAAGAGATCACGGGTCTCGACACGACGATCGACTGGAAGAACACGGGTGACAACTCGTACGATGGGGAGAAACTCAAACTCCTCGTCCACGACGAAAGCGGCAAATGGGAACGCCCGACGAACATCCTCAACAACTGGAGGGTTACGAAAACGACATTAAGATTAGGTTCTAGAATTATAGGAAAATGTATGATGGGGTCAACCTCAAATGCATTAGATAAAGGTGGAGCTAACTACAAAAAACTATATTATGATTCCAACATTGAAAAAAGAAACGCCAATGGGCAGACTCGCTCAGGATTATATTCTTTGTTCATACCTATGGAATGGAATTACGAAGGATACATTGATTCTTATGGATTTCCTGTATTCAACACGCCAAAAAAGCCAACTGAAGGGCCTAATGGGCAGGTAATAGATTTAGGTGTTATTGATTATTGGCAAAATGAAGTTGATGGTTTAAAAGAAGATCAAGACGGTTTAAATGAATTTTATCGTCAGTTTCCAAGAACAGAAGAACACGCTTTTAGAGATGAAGCAAAACAATCTTTATTTAATTTAACTAAGATATACGAGCAGATAGATTATAACGCTGATTTAAAAAACACAGCTGTTGTTACTACCGGAAGTTTTCAATGGGAAAACGCTGTACCTGATTCAAGAGTTATATTTATACCTAACAAAGATGGTAGGTTTAAAGTTTCTTGGGTACCACCTATTGAATTACAAAATAGAATGTTGATTAGAAGTGGTAGAAAATATCCTGGTAATGATCACTGCGGTGCTTTTGGATGTGATAGTTATGATATATCTGGTACTGTAGATGGTAGAGGTTCTAATGGATCTTTACATGGACTAACTAAGTTCAGTATGGAAAACGTTCCGCCAAATCATTTCTTTTTAGAATATATAGCTAGACCACAAACTGCTGAGATATTTTTTGAAGATGTATTAATGGCTTGCGTATTTTACGGTATGCCTTTATTAGCAGAAAATAATAAACCTAGATTACTTTATCATTTTAAAAGAAGAGGTTATAGAGGCTATTCTATGAATAGACCTGACAAACTAAAGCTATCAGTAACAGAAAGAGAAATAGGTGGTATACCTAACTCAAGTGAAGATATAAAGCAAGCTCACGCGGCTGCTATAGAAACTTATATAAATACTAGTTTAGGATTACTTGAGACTGGTTATGGAACTATGTACTTTCAAAGAACATTAGAAGACTGGGCTAGATTTAATATTAACAATAGAACAAAGCACGATGCATCCATAAGTTCTGGATTAGCATTAATGGCTTGTAACAAAAATAGATATATACCTAAAAGTAAAATTGAACACAAAGCAATTGATTTAGGTATTAAACGATACGACAATAAAGGCGGTATGTCTAAAATAATAAGATAAATGAGAATACAGACTAACACTAACAGTTCATTTCCAAGCCAAGTAGTAAGCGAAGCAGAGAAATCTAGCTTAGATTACGGTATACAGGTAGGTAGAGCTATTGAGGGAGAATGGTTTCAGGAAGGCAGAGCTGGTAATAGATATGTTCAATCTTATGCTACTTTCCACAGGCTAAGACTATACGCTAGAGGAGAACAAAGTGTTCAAAAATATAAAGATGAATTATCAATAAATGGTGATTTGTCTTATCTTAATTTAGACTGGAAGCCTGTTGCAGTTATATCTAAATTTGTAGATATAGTTGTTAACGGAATGTCTAACAAGTCATACGACATTACTACATTTGCTCAAGATCCTTTTTCTGTAAAGAGTAGAACAGATTATGCTGCTGCTATTGAACAAGACATGAATACAAAACCAATGCTTGAAAACATTAAGCAAGAGTTGGGTATGGACATGGCTCGCACAGGAAATCTAGAAGATTTACCAGAAAGTAAAGAGGAGTTGGATATTCATATGCAAATGACTTATAAACAAAATGTTGAAATAGCTGAAGAAGAAGTTATTAACAATGTTTTGTCATTTAATAAGTATGATCAGACTAAAGCAAGAATAGCTTATGACTTAGCAGTATTAGGTATTGGAGCTAGTAAAACAAGATTTGATCAATCAGAGGGTATTAGAATTGAGTATGTAGATCCAGCTCGTATTGTTTATTCATACACTGAAGATCCAAACTTTGAAGACATATATTATGTTGGTGAAGTAAAAGCTGTAAGTCTTGCAGAACTTAAAAAGCAGTTTCCAAATATACCAGACGAAGAATTACAAAGAATACAGAACATGCCAGGTAACTCTCAGTATGTTACTGGATGGGCTAATTATGATTATAATACAGTGCAGGTAATGTATTTTGAATACAAAACCTACATTGATCAAGTATGGAAAATAAAGAAAACAGATCAAGGCTTAGAAAAAACATTAGAAAAAACAGATACATTTAATCCTCCAGAAAACGATCAATTTGAAAGAGTATCTAGATCTATAGAGGTTTTATATACTGGTGCTAAAGTTTTAGGAAACAATTACATGTTGGAATGGAAGATGGCTGAAAACATGACTAGGCCAACTGCAGATACAACTAAGGTAGAAATGAATTATTGTATATCGGCTCCTAGAATGTATAAGGGACGTATAGAATCTTTGGTAAGTAAAATTACCGGCTTTGCTGATATGATTCAACTAACGCATCTTAAACTGCAACAGGTAATGTCTAGAATAGTACCAGACGGTGTATTCTTAGATATGGATGGATTAGCGGAAGTTGATTTAGGTAATGGAACTAATTACAATCCAGCTGAAGCATTAAATATGTACTTTCAAACTGGTTCGATTGTAGGTAGATCACTTACGCAAGACGGTGAATTAAATAGAGGTAAAATACCTATTCAAGAATTATCATCATCATCAGGTCAAGCTAAAATACAAAGTTTAATTGGCACATATCAATATTATTTACAAATGATACGTGATGTAACTGGATTGAACGAAGCAAGAGACGGTAGTGCTCCAGACAAAGATGCATTGCTAGGATTACAAAAAATGGCAGTTAACGCTTCTAATACAGCTACAAAGCATTTGTTAGAATCATTATTATACATAACTGTTAGAGTTTGCGAAAATGTAAGTTTAAAGGTAGCTGATTTAATTCAAAATCCTTTAACAGAAAATTCTTTAATTAATTCAATAAGTACTTTCAATGTTGAAACATTAGAAGAGTTGATGAATTTACAATTACATGACTTTGGAATTTACATACAATTAGAACCTGAAGAACAAGAAAAAGCTTTGCTAGAGCAAAATATTCAAATGGCTTTACAAACAGGAGCTATTCAATTGTCAGACGCTATAGATATTCGAGAGATTAAAAATACTAAATTAGCTAATCAATTTATAAAGCTAAGACAAACTCAAAAAATTAAAAGAGAGCAAGAGCAAACGCAACAGAATATCCAAGCACAAGCTCAAGCAAATGCTGAGTCTGCGGAAAAAGCAGCTATGGCTGAAGTACAAAAACAACAAGCATTAACTCAAGAAAAGGTAAGCATAGAGCAAGCTAAGTCGCAGTTTGAAATACAAAGAATGCAAACAGAAGCTCAAATAAAAAGAGAGTTAATGGCTGAAGAGTTTAATTACAACATACAATTAGCTCAGGCTCAGATGGGTGCAACTAAAGCAAAAGAGCAAGAGATAGAAGATCGAAAAGATAAAAGAATAAAAATGCAAGGTACGCAACAATCTGAATTAATAAATCAAAGACAAACAGACGGTTTGCCTAAAGATTTTGAATCATCAGGTAATGATGTTTTAGGCGGATTTGGATTAGATCAATTTGGCCCTAGCTAGAATTACAAACAATTATTTAATTATATTATATTATGTCAGAAATTAATACAAATGAACCTGTAAAACAGGAAGGTGACTTTAGCCTTAAAGGCAAATCTAAGAAACCTAAGCAGCTATCAAAGCAAAGTAATGAAATAACTAAGGTTAGTATTAAAGAACCTTTAATAGACTTACAGCCAGATGTAACCAAAGTGGTTATACCAAAAGAAGAATTAAAACCACAAGACGATGCCATTCAAAAGCAAAGCACAGAGGAAAGCGTGTTACACACAGAACAACCCCAATTGGGATTGCAAGAAGTGGGACAAGGAGACAAGGGGGCCGTTGAAGATGGTGATGAGAAATTCCCGCTGCAGGAAATAACACAAGAAGTTGCTCAAGTAAAACAAGAAGCTCAGGAAGCTGTTAGAGATGAAAAAATATTAGGTAAACCATTACCGGAAAACATTGAGAAACTGGTTTCTTTTATGGAAGACACCGGCGGTAGTGTTGAAGATTACGTTAGATTAAATGCAGACTATAGTAATATTGATGACAACGCTTTATTAAAAGAGTATTATAAAAAAACAAAAACTTATTTAGACGATTCAGACGTTGATCTTATTTTAGAAGATTTTGAATGGGATGAAGATTTAGATGAGGATAGAGATATACGCAAAAAGAAAATTGCGTTTAAAGAAGAAGTTGCAAAAGCTAAAAGCTTTTTAGAGGAAACTAAGAGTAAATACTACGACGAAATCAAGTTGAGACCCGGCGTAACTCAAGACCAACAAAAAGCCACAGACTTTTTCAACCGTTACAACGAAGATCAAGAAACAGCTACTAGACAGCACGAGGATTTTAAATCTCAAACTGATGACTATTTCAATAACGAATTCAAAGGTTTTGAATTTGATGTTAGTGGAAAAAAGTTTAGGTATGGAGTACAAGACCCTGGTAAAATCGCAGAAGACCAATCTAACATTAACAACTTTGTAGGAAAGTTTCTTAACAAAGAAGGTAAAGTAACAGATGCTAAAGGTTATCACAAAGCTTTGTTTATGGCTTCTAACTCAGACACTATTATTAATCACTTTTACGAGCAGGGTAAATCAGACGCTACCAAAGATATCATAGGTAAGTCTAAAAACCCAAGCTCACGGCCTAGACAGGCACAAGAAGGTGAATTTATTAATGGCTTGAAAGTTAGATCTATAAGCGGTCAAGATTCTTCAAAATTAAAAATAAAAACAAAAAAATTTAACTAAAAACAATTATTATGAGTTTAAGTCCTCAATTCGGTAGTTTAGTCCCTTCGCAAGCGCAAGAGATTTTAAATAGTAACTACCTACAATTTAACGGTGGCGCTGCTGCAGGTGATACAAATAGTTTCGCTCAACAGTATTTACCAGAAATTTATGAACAAGAAGTAGAACGTTATGGAAACAGAACGATATCTGGATTCTTAAGAATGGTTGGCGCTGAAATGCCAATGACTAGTGATCAAGTAATTTGGTCTGAACAAAACAGATTGCACATTTCATATCAAGGTGTTGCTGTTGCAGCAGGAGCCGCAGGAGTTAGTACTATTACATTATTTGCACCGGGCGCAGTTGGATTACAAAATGTTATTTCAATTAACGATACTATTGTATTTTTAAATCCTGCTACAGGAGGTGAAACAAAAGCAATTGTAACTGATTCTGGAGCTTATGCTGGATCTGCATTGTTAGCTGGAGTAATTGTTGTAACTAGTTTAGACGGTGTTGCAATCCCTACAGTCGCTGCAGGAATTGGATGTAAAGTATTTGTATACGGTTCTCAATATCAAAAAGGACAAAGTATGGCTGGCGCTTTTGCTGCTGGTGGAGCAAATCAAGGTCGTATATCTGTTGAGCCTCAATTGACTCAATTTTCTAACTCTCCTATTATATTAAGAAGCCAATACGTAGTAAATGGTTCTGATATGGCACAAATTGGATGGGTAGAAGTTGCAACTGAAGATGGAACGTCTGGATACTTATGGTATTTAAAAGCTGAATCTGAAACAAGATTACGTTTTGAAGATTACCTAGAAATGAGTATGGTAGAAGCTGAATACAATCAAATACCGGCTGTACCAACAACTTCTCCAGGATCTGAAGGTTTGTTTGCTGCTATTCAATCTCGTGGAAATGTAGAAGTAGGATTTACTGCTGCTGCTGGACTTGATGAATTTGATGCTATCTTAAAGAATTTAGATACTCAAGGAGCTATTGAAGAGAACATGTTATTTTTACAAAGACAAACATCTTTGGATTTTGACGATATGTTAGCTTCTATTTCTGGTGGATTCGCTGGAGGTACTGCTTTTGGATTATTTGAAAACTCAGAAGAAATGGCTTTAAATTTAGGTTTCTCAGGATTCAGAAGAGGTTCTTACGACTTCTATAAGACTGATTGGAAATACTTAAACGATGCGTCAACTCGTGGAGGAATCAATGGTATCAATTCTATTGAAGGAGTATTAGT
>Ga0308013_10001520_pt1 | contig 11329 bp, 10 predicted proteins | sample Neamet181_FD_203131 | JGI IMG/M metagenome (GOLD analysis project Ga0308013, IMG submission 203131) | Marine microbial communities from water near the shore, Antarctic Ocean - #181 | ecosystem: Environmental > Aquatic > Marine > Unclassified | place: Southern Ocean | collected 2014-07-25
TTTTTTCTTCCTATCAAATAACTCTCAAACTCAGTGTTTACAGATCATTAGACTCAATTTAATGAGTTTTTTAACAGATTCTGTAGGGTGTTAAGATCAATTGGACCATCCTTAGGGATCTCTATTTTTTGATTTAGTTTTTCATCAAGTAATTTCATTCCCTCCTTCACATGAGAATCCTCTACATGTGTGTAATACATTAGAGAGGTAGATAGAGACTTGTGAGATAAAACTTTTTGAAGAATCTGTAAAGGAATTCCCGCTTTCATCATTATTGAACTTGTAGATCTTCTTGCACTGTGCCAAGTCACTTTTTCATAATCATTGATTCTCGCCATCGAACAAATCTGTTTGATCTCATAGTTAAGTCTCACATTTGATTTCATCGGTAAGAGTTTTCCGTTTTGAATCTGAAAATCTCCATTAGTTAAAATATTTAATGATTTTAGTGCATTCGAGATTAGAGGAATGGAGACTCTTGATTTAGATTTCTGTCTTGTTGTTTTGATCCACATCATTCCCTCATCATCTGTATAAAGATCTTTTTTAGATAGTTTATTCATATCAGCGTAAGCAAGACCTGTATAAACAGAAAAGAGGAACAGGTGTTTTACATGGTAGAGTCTGGGAAGGTCAACTACTAAGTTTTCTAATTTCTCAATATCCTCAAAACTCAGGTAATGACCTTGTTTTTGAATCATCTTTATAGAGTAGTTAGGGAATGGGTAACGATCTAAATTCCCATTGGATACTTCTAACCGAATAAACCTTGTAAACCTCTGATACGTCTTATAAACCGTATTGTGTGCGACCTTGTATTTTTCTCGTAACCACTGATCGAAATTCTCCATAAACTCAGAATCTAATTCATAGAGGTAAAGATCTTTTCTTTTGGTGTAGTGTTTGGTAAACTCTTCGACTCGGAGTTTAGTGTTGAGATACTTTACATAAGTAGATCTTGTGTACTTGGTTGGAATCTTTTTTTCCATTCTCTCTAAAAATAGATTGTAAGATTCTATGGTCTTTAAGTTTTTTGAAAACCCATTTTTTAGTTTGTCTTTGACGATATTTGGATTAAATGGTTTTCCTGAAACAACCAGTTCATTTACAACCTTTCGTCCTCTTGATATCAAAGAGAGTAGGGTGTCGTTAATTGATTTTGATTCAGGGTCTGTACCGATCACTTTAGAATATTTTTGATTCCATTTAGATTTCACGGTCCACAGACCTGTGAACATTTGTGTTCGTTCCCCAGACATCACTATTGTCATCACAATTGGGAGTTCTCTTTTTTTATTTGGGTTGTTCTTTAAAAAGTAGTTGAACTTGACATTACTCATAATTTCCTGTTTTTTAATAAGTTAATAACTAATTGTAAATCAGTACATTATGACCATTAAAATCGATTTCTGCGACCAAAAAGTACCTAAACTGGGTGTTTTAGGTTTTGTTAGGTGCGAATATTCCAACGGAAAATCGGTTTAAAGAGACAAAAACAGGATGTGGTTAAAGATCTACGGATACCCTACAGAATCTGTTAAAAAACTCATTAAATTGAGTCTAATGATCTGTAAACACTGAGTTTGAGAGTTATTTGATAGGAAGAAAAAACACCGAGGATAGTGCCAAATTAATGGACTAAATCCTCAGTGTTTGTGGGTAAATTGTGGAGACGAAAGGACTCGTAACTTCATCTACCCACTCAACACTTTAAGATACTGAATATCATTTATTTGAGTGTCAATATCTAAGTTTCAAATAACTACTAAAATTCGTGTAGGTCGCTGATATTCCAACCAAATCGAGTTTTGAGTACTGATTTACTACAAATTTAACGCAACTACATTAATGGTCCTAATTGAGGTATTGTTTACTGTGCCGATAACAATTGAAGAAGGAGGTAATATACATGTGAGATTATCACATCTTTTAGTTGGAAGTATATTATCAATATTATTAGTTCCCCCGCGGATTCACTTATTCGTGTATCACGATTATACCATTATATAAATTAAATGAACAATGTCTGTGGTAAATAATTGAAGATAATCAAGATATAGATGTGAGGTTCTCACATGTTGAATTGTTATCGGCACAGAAACATCAGAATTGACTCCGGTAATTGTATTGATACATATATATTCATCCCCCCCGGGGAGAGGTCCTGAGGGTTTCTGTCACATCCCCCCTTAAATAGTGGTAAAACGGTGATATAGTAATAGGGGTCAATACCGTCTAAAAAATATTTAAAAAAAAATGAGTGAGATTTTGGGGTTACTGGTGGTTGGGTATTGGGTTGTTACTGGTGCTTCTTTAATTATGGTGATAATAAAACTATTAATCCCTCAATACATCTTCACCATTGATGAAGTCACTGAATATAAAAGTGAAGTTTATAATTGTGTATTGGAGTTGATTCAAAAGGATTTGGGTGTCCAAATTAAGGGTTTGAGAGTTATCTATGATTATTCTCCCAATGATGAATTTAAAGGGTTCTATCAACAGAACAATCACTCCATAACCTTATTTCTTGAAAATTTAGATAGTGTTCATTCATTTATACTTACTCTTATTGAAGAAATACATCATTCAATATTCGTCTCGACCAGACAAACAATGAAAATTTATGATTACTACAACGAGAAAGTAGGTTACAACCAAAATCCACTTGAATACGCTGCAAAATTATATGCACAAAATAAGTTTCAATCAATTCACAGAGTTTTGAAAAAAAGAGGTGTTATTAGATACAAACTATAGATCCCAACGTAGATGATCAATTAAAAGAAGTTACTCTTTTGTGGATTTTACCCCAATTAAAAAGGGTTTTCATCTGTTTCTATATTTTTTTAAATTTTAAATCTTTACGACAAAATGTAGGTGATTCTACGACAAAAATCAACCAAGAGTTTAATTTCATTTGATTGGTAATCCAACTCATGTTCTTTCGACATATTCAATTCATTTATGAAATAATCACGAAGTTGTTTTTGTTCCCAGTTAGTGATTTCAAATTCGAATGGTAAATGTTTGCTCCAATATTTAAAATTTAAATTTTCTTTGTTTTTGATCATCTGCATGTATGTTTTTTAGTTTATTTCTTATCGCTTCCCTTATTACTTGCGACATAGTACTTTCGTCTTCAAGAATGTTCTGCCGCAGTCTTTGGTATTGACTTTCTGTTATTCTTACAACTATCTTTTTTTTATATTTTTCTATCATAATAATAAATAGTAAGAAGTATTACAAAAGACAACTAATTAGACCCCCCCCTTGATTTTATCAAAAAAATTGTGTATTCATTAGATATTCGCTGTTACTATTAAATTAAAAATAACAAAAACCGATTGACAGACTGACACAGCGAACGCTGCTTAATTGGAATTTAATAATACAAAATATGAGTAAAGAACGATTATCATTTATGTTTTACACCTCTTGGAGTTTACAATTAGAGGTATTGAGTGACAAAGAACTGAGACGGTTTATTGAAAATTTAATTTCCTTTCATCAAGGAACAGAAGTTAATTTAAAATCTAAACCTGATAAATTAGTTTGGAATGGTGTGTTACCCGCATTAATAATCAATAATAAAAAATATCAAGAAACAGTGGATCGTAACAGAGAAAATGGGAAAAAAGGTGGAAGACCTAAAAAAAATAATTAAACCCACAAAAACCAATCGGGTTATTTCTAAACCCAAATAACCCGACAATAGTCAAGAGACAAAAGTTAATGGATTACACTTAATGGATTATAGTTAATGGATTACACTTAATGGATTACACTTAATGGATTATAGTTAATAGATTACACTTAATGGATTATAGTTAATGGATTACACTTAATTGATTATACTTAATGGATTATACTTAATGGATTACACTTAATTGATTATACTTAATGGATTATACTTAATGGATTACACTTAATTGATTATACTTAATGGATTAAAGGTAATTGATTATAGTTAGTAGATTACAGTTAATTGATAAAAGTAAAATGATAACTTAGAAAAATACTGTAGTTGTAGTTGGTGAAATATCATTAAGTAACCTATTAGAAAAATAATTCAATTCAATTTTAAAACCATTTTTTTATATCATATCCAACGAATTTGATATTTGATTTTAAATTGTCATTAAACCATTTACTTCCATTATAAACTCCCAGTGCACCCGCAAATGGATCTAATACCTTAGGAGAATAGTTTTTATCAATAAATGGTAGATGAACAGTTGAATTCAATATCATCCATACCAATTGTTTTGGAAATTGTGCCGGATGTTGAATATCATTTGAATATTTCTGATTTGATACCGCAACTCTTAATATATCTTCATCAAGATAATCACCAATATTTTTACCTAACTCATTTGGTATATAAGGATTTGTTGATTTTATACTTCCATTACCAACTGTCCTGTGCCGGGGTGGGTGCGACGGTTTAGTATTTGATGAAATCTTTGTCAACGTTCGTTGATAGTTATAATTCAAGGATTTCACGAAGTGAAACATCATTGAATATGTTGGAGTTAAGTTGTTTTTTGAACTACTGGGTTTTGGATTACTACGTTTTACTACCATAGAATTTCGTTGAATAAAACCTCGTTTATTCATTTCAATAGCAACACGATGTGGAATATTTTGAAGACTACCATCTATAAAAGTATCTCCTAATTCGAGGAAAAAACTTCCACTGTTTTTTAATACCCGGTAACATTCTTCAAAAAGATGATTTACAATGTTCTCAACATATTCTTCAGGAGTTTTTTCACTTCCCAACATATCATTATCTGAGTAGGAACGAAGTTTCCAAAATGGAGGACTGGTTAGAATTAAATCTACGGATTCATCTTCCAATTCATCCATGATATTAGATGATTTTTGATAAAATTGGAATTCCTCTGTATTATCTACTGTTTTCCAATTTTCATTTATTATGGTTCGAGATTTTTTCTCTTTTTCATTTCGTTGAGTTAAGATATACGCTTGATTAATTGACAAAATTCCTTTGTCAATCAACTCAATAGAATCTGGTGATTCTTTTCTAATTTTAAGTAGTCTCGCCAGTTGTCCATCACTTATTTTAAGGTCCTCTGCAATCATTCCTCGAAGTATCACACCCTTCAATCCCAATCTTTCTTTATTGTTATTGTAGTAGTCCCTAAGGAAGTCATATTCTCTTAGAATACTTGAAACTGACTTGACTCTGGTTTGATTATAATGGATTAAATAAAGTATTTCGTCATCTTCATCCACCTCAATAGTGTCTACTTCAATTTCATCCCAACCGAGTCTTGTTACTGCTTCTAATCTCCGGTGTCCAGATAGTAGATTTTTAGTTTTACTATTAATCACGGGATTTTGAAGTAACCCAACAAGTTTGATGGATGACATTAATTCATCTATTGAAGACAAAGAGTATATCTCTTTGTTGACTTCGTTTACAATTATATTTTTAACTTTTATTTTCATAATTAAATAGTTTGAAATTTAAAGAAAAGTTATTGATCTTGCAAATTATTAAACTATAGGTTTAATTTTATATATTTGAATTTAACCATTTTTGTTATGAAATATAATAGAATTAAGGATGTACTTGTTGAAAATAAAGTAACACAAAAGTCTCTCTCAAATTCTATTGGTGTGAGTACTGTTTCAGTGAATCAGTGGTGTCAAAACAAAAAACAACCATCAATTAAAATGTTGTATCTGATTTCAGAAATTATTAATTGCAAAGTTTCAGATCTTTTAAAAAATTAATATATCTACAATATGTCTAAGAGAATGTCACTTGAAGAATTTATTGAAAAATCAAATATTGTTCACAACAATAAATTTGATTATTCAATCACAGAACAATTTAAAAACCAAAATTATAAAGTTAAAGTTCTTTGTCCCATCCATGGTGAAATTGAAGTGAATGTTGGTAACCATTTACAAGGAAGTGATTGTATTGATTGTAGTGGAAATACTAAAAGAAATACAAAGTCTTTCATCGAAGAATTAAATAACAAAGGGTTTTTATTCAAAGACCATGATTACTCATTAGTAGATTATAAGAATACAAACTCCAAGGTTTTAATTATCGATAAGAAGTTTGATTCAAAACATTTAATCACTCCTAAATCACTCTTAAAAGGTAAAAGATGTTCATCATCAAATTTAATGGATGGATACTTAAATTTTGAAGATGGGAGAGAATTTGTGTGGAATCTAAATTTGAAAAATGAAGGGGAATGGAGACAATATTTAAAAACAGAAAATAGACCTTGGAATATTACCACCAATCCATCCAAAATATATAAAGATAAGGGATGGGTTTCCATGAATGATTGGTTAGGAACTAAAAAAGGGTGGGATGGTAAACATCTTGATTTTAAAGTTGCACGTGAAATTGTAAGAAAAGAAAATCTTCAATCTCAAGATGAATGGTATGATTATGTAAAAAATAAAAAACCTCATAATATTCCATCAAATCCTCAATTTGTTTATAAAGAGAAATGGTTATCAACTGCAGATTGGTTAGGAACTAACGAAGGATGGAAAGGTTATGAGTGGAAGAGTTACGAGGAGGCAAAAAAGTTTGTGCATGGTTTAGAATTAAAAAGTGGAAATGAGTGGAGAGATTATCATAAAAATAACCAACTACCATATGGTATACCTACAACCCCTGAAAGAACTTACAAAAACGAAGGTTATAGTATGGGAGATTGGTTGGGTACTGGAAATGTTTCTAATCGTGATAAAGAGTTTTATTCATTTAAAGAAGGTAGAGAAATCGCTCATCAATTAGGTTTAAAAAGTAGTACTGAATGGAAAAAATATACTGAATCCGATAAGTACGATAAAATGATTCCAAAAGCACCACATATGACTTACAAAGAGTTTGTAAGTATGGGTGATTGGTTAGGATATATAGGAGATGGTTCACATCAATGGACAAGAGAATATATTCTTGATTTCATTAATAACATTAAGGATGAACTTATTAAACTTGATTCAATAGAGTTAATTACAATAATCAACTCCAATAATTTAGCAAAGAAAATTAAAGATTTAGGATTTTTAGAAGATTTAGTTTCCTCCAAATCAAATACAATTCAAAGGGAAAATGTAGTTTCAAAAATTCAAAAACATATTAGTGATTTAGTTGGAAATTCAGATGAAGAAGAATTAGTTGAAGAAGAGTTAGTAGAAAACGTTTTTGAAGAAGAATTAAAAGAAGGAGATGACACTTTTTATGATAGTGTTGAAGAAGTAGAAGAATTAAAAGATTTCAAACCACTCGAGGAGTTGAAATTTTATGACAACAAACTTATTACTTCATCACTTGATGACGAGAACATTGATTTTCTTTTAAAAAATCAACTCAAAAAACTTTGGAATAATGTTCTTAATAATGAAATCTCTGTTGATGAAATCTTGAAAGAGGATGGAGGTAAAAACTTTAAATTAATAAAGGATAAATTTATTAATGAATATAAAGAGGTTTCAAAGATAATTCCACCTCAAAACTATATTTTTAAATATCCACCGAATTTGATGCAGAAACTTGTTACATACAGAATGAAACAAGAAAAACTATATGGTAACTGGAGTGGAACTGGTGCAGGAAAAACTCTATCCTCAATTTTTTGTGGGAGATACCTTAATCTTAAAAACACAATCATAATTTGTAATAATTCAACGATAAGTGGATGGGTTAATTCAATCCATGAATATTTTGAGAACTCGAGTGTTTACACAAAAACAGAATTGAATAATATTGATACACATCCATCAAAATATAACATAGTTCACAAGTACGATATAAATCTTCAAAAGGATAGATTTAATTATATCGTTTTGAATTATGAAACATTTCAATTGGAAGATGGTGAGTTTATTGTTTCTGAACTACTCAAAAAAAATAGTATTGATTATATAATTTTAGATGAAGTTCAAAATGTTAAACAACGAAGTGAGAAGGATGAATCTTCAAGAAGAAATGTAATAAATAAATTAATTATCCATTCTAAAAATGAAAATCCGAACCTTCATTTAATGGTAATGAGTGCAACTCCTGTAATTAATAATCTCGTAGAACCTAAAAAATTAATTGAACTAATTAGTGGTGAAGTTCATGAAGAATTAGAAACAAAAAGTAGTATTAGTAATGGAATCGAAATGTATAAATCTTTAACAAGGTTTGGAATTAGATATAAACCTAAATATGGTATTACAGTTAATGAAAATTTAATTCAAGTAAATGGAGATGATTTAGTTGAATCTCTTAAAAAAGTTCCCAAAGGTTCACCTATTGGATTTGAAAAGGTTTTAATAAATACAAAACTTGAATCAATAAAACCTTACTTAAAAAAAGGAACACTTATATACTCTCACTATGTTACTGATTTAGTTAATGAAATTGGGAAATTTGTTAGTGAACTTGGGTTTACGTATGGTTTCTATATTGGTGATGATAAAGAAGGATTAAGAAGATTTAAAAACAAAGAAATAGATATATTAATTGGTTCTGCTCCGATTGGTACTGGTGTAGATGGAATTCAATATGTATGTAATACTCTAATTCCATTAATACTCCCCTGGACAAGTTCAGAATATGAACAATTGTTAGGTAGAGTGAATAGACAGGGATCTAACTTTGATAATGTTAACGTATATATACCTCAAGTTGTAGTTTCTCGTGGAGAAAAGGAATGGAGTTGGGATAAAAGAAGATATAACATAATTAAGTTCAAATCTACTCTTGCAGATTTATCTATGGATGGTATTATACCTAAAGAACTTTCTCCCCCTAAATCTACTTTAGTTAAACAGGCACAGAAAGAACTTGAAGAATGGATTAATCGAATTTCAGAAAACGATATCCTAACAATAGATAGACAAGAAATTAAGATTCCTCTTAATCCAAAACAGATAGAATATAAGAGAAGGGAGTTGGGGGATTTTTCTGAATTAAATAAAAAATGGAGTGTGTCTAACTCTAAAACTATTAAAGAAAGATTAAAAAATGATAAATCTGAATGGAATTATTATCATACACTTTACAGAGAAAAAAGGAAAGGTTGGAGTGAAATACCCTACATAGAGATTTCAAAAAAAATTAAAGATAGAAGTGATTGGATTGTTGCAGATTTAGGATGTGGTGAGAATTTATTATCTAAAGAAATAACAAACAAAGTTTACTCATTTGATTATGTTGGAATAGATGAATCTGTTATTGAATGTGATATTTCAGATATTCCATTAGAAAACAATAAAGTAGATGTTAGTGTTTTTTGTTTGTCTCTAATGGGTTCAAATTACAAGGAATACTTACAAGAAGGATATAGAATACTAAAACCTTATGGTAATATGTTTATTGTTGAACCTCAAAAGAAATGGGAAAATAATTCTGAAAGATTAATTTCAGAGTTAGAATCTACTGGGTTAAAAGTAGTTGATTCATATACCTCAAGTAGGTTTTTATATATTCAATGTTTAAAATTAAAGTAAATGAGAGTATTTGTATTAAGAGCGGATTATGGTAGATACACAGATGTGTTCAGAAACAATAATTATATTGGAATAGGTTGGTTTGATGAAATTAATCCAATTCAGGAGAAGTGGGATTTAACAGATAAAGATTTTCTTAAAGAAAAATATCGAGAGAAGTATAAAGAAGATGTGAACATGAGAGTGAATCAAAATGTTGGACAAATATATCGTTTCATAAATGATTTAAAGATTGGAGATATTGTAATCTCACCCTATAATACTAATGAATTAATTATTGGAAAAATTACTGGTGACTTATACTTTGAAAATGATAATTCCTCTCCTTACCCTTGGAGAAAAAAAATAGAATGGATCAAGGATAAGGTTAATCGACATTCCTTTTCTCAACCAGTTCAGAACACATTAAAGGCGACATTAACATGTTTTGAAGTAAAACAAAAACAAGAAGTATTTGAAAATCTTGGGTTTGAAGTTGACAAGTCTAAAATTCGAAAGGAAATAAAATTTGATACAAAATCAGTATACGAACTTATAAAGAATAAGTTTTTACAATTAGACCCTACAGAATTTGAATTGTTAGTTTCTTATTTACTGAGAACTCTTGGTTTTGAACCTACACAGGAAATAGGAAAGGTTGGAGATGGTGGTATTGATTTTGAGGGTGTTTTAGATGTAAATGGGATTGCTTCTATTAATTTACAAGTTCAAGTAAAGAGATATGAAAAAAGTTCAATAGGGGAGTTAGAAATTAGAAGTTTTAGAGGTGCATTAAAGGAGGACTTCCAAGGATGTTTTATTACTTTATCAAAATTTCAAAAAAAGGCTATCGAGAGTTCTTCAAAAAATGGATACAAAAATATACAGTTAATAGATGGTGTGAAATTTATAGAACTATTTATACAACAGTATGATGAAATTATAGACGTAATAATGGGAGAAGATAATGACGAACTTTTAGATAAGTTACAATTCAAAAAGTCATTATTACCCTTATAAAAAAATGTTTAATGGTTAAAGAAATATTCTTAGAATTATATAATAATCAGAAAGAAGATAATAATTTTCTTTGAATCTCTTATATTATTAAAAATGATAAAAATGGATGATAGACTAATTAAATTTATTTCAAAAACTAAAAAAGAGATTTTTGAAAATGGGGTATTAGTAGAATGGAATAAAAATCAAAACTATTTAAAAGATATAAATATTATAATACTATGAGATATAGAATTGGTAAAAAAGAATATAAAAAAAGACTTGATGTATTAAAAATTTTGGATTCTTTATTCCAGAAATACAAAAATGAAAGTTGGGTTTTAACAAGTGAACAAGTTCATAAAAAAATAAATTCTTTTTTCCCTGGAAAATGGGGTGTACTTAAAAAAGTGTATGTATCAGGTATAAAAGGGGGTTTATTAAGTGGTGTAATCTATAAAGATAATCAATTAGTTATTTTTAATAAAAATGGTTGTGGTGGTCCTTATTATAAAAATGGTGTACCTGTATTTGATGAGAATTGGGAAAATAATGATGAAGATTTATTAGGTGTTGAAATTTTAGATGCAAAAACTATAAAAGTAATACCTACCGGGTGGGAGTTTAAAAAAGACAACCATAAGAAACATTATTTAAAAATAGAACTTAGTGAACCTGAAATTAAATTTATAAGAGAATTTCTTGATACTTGTTATCTTGAGTGGGTAAATATTAAAAAAGAAGGAGAAAGAAAAATTAAAATTAAAAATCAAGAAGTTAAATTACTAAAAAAATCAAAAAATTCATTAATAAAGGAACTCGATAAAGATGGAAATGGCGAAGTTGA
>Ga0308013_10001521_pt1 | contig 11328 bp, 11 predicted proteins | sample Neamet181_FD_203131 | JGI IMG/M metagenome (GOLD analysis project Ga0308013, IMG submission 203131) | Marine microbial communities from water near the shore, Antarctic Ocean - #181 | ecosystem: Environmental > Aquatic > Marine > Unclassified | place: Southern Ocean | collected 2014-07-25
CCATACAGAGTAGTTAAACTCGTGCCGACACTCGGTACACAAAATCTTTTAAAATCGTTAGCCATGTTATTATCCTTTTCTTATTGTTATATTTATACTGTTAAATTAGGTGTCTAATTAATCGCTAGCTACAACTTGCGCTTTATAAGCTGCTATCACATCTGTTGTCCAACTTGCTGTACATATTGCTTGTACTCTAGCATCTTCACCAGTAATATCTGTAGCTGCCCAAGTTCCAGCACTTCCGCCCTCTACATAGCCACTTCTTACTTGTGGCTCTACAACATGCCTATGAAATGATGAACTAAGTTCTACGCCATCTTCCAATACTCGTGTTGCTGTTCTTACTTGTACATGTCCTTTTTCAAGAACTTCTATTTTATCTACTACTACTACTTTTGATAAAGCCATTGTATTCTCCTATTGTTAAATGTCCGTGCCTAGTGTCCACTAAGCGTAATTAAGTTGTGTATGTTGCGTTAAATCTCCAATATGCGTCATCATCTAAATTATCACCAATAACATTTGTATATGTTGAAGAACCATCTGCTGGTGTATACCTAAGCAACATTTTTCCTACAGATGTAAATGCAAGACATGGTGAATTAAAATTTACACTAAAATTTGCATATTCAGTAATATTACCACCTTGACCTTCACCTGATGGGTTAGCCATAGTAAAAGGAAAGCCTTGTACAAAAACACTTCCATTTTGAAGATTGTTTTTAGCAGTTAATTGCACTATTCCAAAAACATGAACTAAGCCTCCAATTTTTCTATAATGACCAGTAGTGTTTTGGTAAGCCATATTAGAACCACCACTTGTTGTTGAAATAGTAGGAGTCCAAGTACCTTCTTCGTAATCATCGAGGGCATTGGCTGCTGCTGTGTCAGTGCCAAATTTAAGTCCATCACCATCTATATTTAATTTATTTGCATCACCAGCTCGTATTGAAATTCTGTTAGTTCCGTGGTCGTATTGAATATAACCAACATTTGTATCATCTGTATCAGCAAATTCAATCACCTGTGAGCCGTTATTAGCACCTGTTAATCTAATGCCTGTTGTAGCACCAGAAGTAGTATCTGATACGTGTAAAGTTCTTGCTGGAGCTGTTGTTCCAATACCTACTTTGCCATCTCCATCCACTCTAAATTTTTCGCTACCACTGTAGTTAAGAAGTTTAAAAATAAATTGTGAAGTATTTCCTCCTCCAGCTTTGAAATAAGGACCATAACCATCACTTGCACTATTAATAACTGCCATTATATTGTCACCAGATACAGAGCTATCTATCTTTATTTGACCATTCACTTCTAATTTCATATCTGGGTCAGTCACGCCAATACCCACGTTGCCACCAGCAGCTATACGCATACGTTCTGTATTATTATTTGAAAATTTTATAGGCTTATCAGCTATAACTCTCCAGTCAGCTTCATCTGTAGTGTAAGTACCAAAGCCTATCTTCATCTTCTGAGTACCATCACTTTCGTTAAAGTGTACAGTAGGTGTATTAGAAGCATCATTAATCGTTAAATCACCTGTCATAGCACTACCAGTTTTAGGTAGTGCAGCTGTTATAGCTGTAGCTTGGCTAGATGTTATTCCTGTCTTAGCTGTGTTAGCCGTTATTGCACTTGTTTGACTTGAAGTAATACCTGTCTTAGCAGTGTTAGCCGTAATAGCACTTGCTTGACTTGAAGTAATACCTGTCTTAGAAGTGTTAGCAGCTATAGCAGAGTTAATTGAGTTAGCTAGTTTGTCTGCTGTTATTGCGTCATCAGCAATACGAGCAATGGGTAGTGTTCCTGAAGTGAGGTCACTAGCACTAGTTGATCCAGCAGTAGCCCATGTGTTATCTCCTCTAAGAAACGTAGAACTGTTAGTTGTACCTGTTGCGCTTAGTTCGTTAAGACCTACAGCATCATCAGCCATCTCAGAATTACCTACAGCGTTTGGTCCAATATCAGATATTGTTATTACGTTGTCTAAAATCTTAGCAGAAGTAATACTATCGTTAGGGATATCATCAGCTGTAACTGGGACATTTGCTGGTTGTTTTCCTAGGTAAGGCATATTATATCTCCTATGTGATTTCCATTATGCTAAGTATAGCATCTACACCATTTGTTGTATCAGACTTTACTTTAACTATATCACCTGCTTGTAATATAATTTTATTACCAGACATAATTTCTACAGACGATCCTGCAGGTAATGGTATTGATTTAACAACATATACGTCATCTGCATTTTCTCCAGAAGAAGAAGCTGTTGCTATTTGAACATCAGATGTAACTGATGCTCCTTTTACGTTAGCAACTGTGCAGCCTATTATTACGGTTGTAGTATTAGAAGGCACTGTATACACCGCAACCAATGAAGCATCTATGTTAGCCTTTGTTTTTAATTTAAATGTATTTGCCATTTCTATTTCCTATATTATCCAAGAGCAATTGCCATAGCTACTGCGTCTGGCACTGCTGCAATTTGTAAATCAACATATGCTTTATTAGAAGCATGATTTGCTGATGAAGGGTTTCCGTTTAATACCAATGTTCCAGTCATAGTGCCACCAGCTTTTGGTAGCTTTGCTGCAATAGCATTAGTTGTTGTTGTTGCGTAGTTAGCATCATCGCCTAATGCTTCAGCTAATTCGTTTAATGTATTAAGAGTTGCTGGTGCTGAATCAGATAGAGCTGCAATAGCCGCATCTGTATAAGCAGTTGTAGCAATTCTAGTTGAGTTGTTACTAGCATTCTGCGTAGTAGTTGTAGGATTACCAGCTAACGCTATATCTGAACCCGCCTGAACAGCTGTTTTAATCTGAGCATTTGTTTGATCGGCTGTAGCATTGTCTTCAATATTGTCTAACTTACTATGGTCTGCGTTAGTAAAATTGTTTTGTGACAGCTGCCCATCTTGTACTGAATACGTTGAGATAGCTACCCAAGCAGAACCATTGTAATGAAATACAGTATCATTGCTTGTATTAAAATATAAATCGCCTTCATGCAAAGAAGATGAGGGTGCTGAACTAGCTACTCTCCATCTCTCTGCAAAGCTATTTACTCCTGCTATATTCGCTGCTGTTGTATTAACATTTGTAATAGAACCAGCAACAGTATTAATATTTGTATTATTACCTGCAGCTATATTAATATTAGATGTATTGTTTACAGCGGCACTAATGTTACTTGCATTTGCTACTGCAGCATTAATGTTAGAAGCGTTTGATACCGCAGCATTAATATTTGAAGCATTATTTGCAACGCTTGTTACATTGCTAGCTATACCTGCAACCGTAGTTACGTTTCCAGATATGCCTGCTACTGTGCTCATTTTAGCTACATTAGCGGAAGTACCTAGTACGTTCATGTCTGACACAACATCTGAAGTACCTAATACGTTCATGTCAGCAACAACATCATTTGTTCCTAAAATAGCCATATCTGCTACAACATCATTTGTTCCTAAAATAGCCATATCTGCTACAATATCATTTGTGGCTAGTATTGCCATATCAGCAACAATAGAGCTAGATGCTAAAATAGCCAGATCATCAACAATAGCATCTGTTCCTAAAATAGCCAAATCTGCTACGGCTGCGCTAGTTCCTAATCTTCCAATTTCTGTGGCTTTTGATGCAACAGCACCAATGTCCGCTGCGTCATTAGCTACTGCAGTTATATTGCTAGCATTACTTACGGCTGCATTAATATTAGAAGTGTTATTTGCAACACTTGTTACGTTGCTAGATATGCCTGCTACTGTAGTTACATTGCTGGCTATTCCTGCTACTGTAGTAACATTAGCTTTAATGTTTTCTACTTGTGCAACATCACCTGATATACCTGCAACAGCTGTAACATCACTAGATATTCCTGCTACTGTACTTACGTTAGCTTGAATACCAGATACAACATTAATATGTCCTTGGTTGGTGCTTGTTGGTATTAATGCCGCCCAGGCAGAACCATTCCAAGCAAACATTTGGTCTGAAGAGCTGTTCCAATATAAAGCGCCTTCTACTAAAGAGGCACTATCATTATCTGCTGACGGGGCAGAGCTTTTTGGTCCTAAGTACCTGTCGTCAAATGAGTCATATGATGCTGCTGATGCTGTTGCACTTTGTGCCGCAGCTGCTGCTGAAACTCCAGCTAAACGCGCGTCTTCACTTGAATTTGCAATTAGTTCCTGCTCGGCTACTGATCCTTCATAAAATGAATTTCTTGCCATAGTGTGTCTCCTTAATTATAAGCCTTGGAACCCTTGAAAACGCATATGTACATTTGCGCCTTTTAATTCTGCGTTACTGGCTCTTATATTTGTAGTTGCTATTTGTTCCATAAACAGGCGATTAAACTTTGCAGCATCCCCATCATTTCCTAAATATTCTGATGCTACTGATAAAGCAGCGTATAAAACTATTTCGTAGTCATTTAACAGCCAGCTGTCTTTTTCTACGTCGGCGTAATTAATTGTGCAAGCTCCATAACCATTAGCGGGCGAATAAGCGGCAAACGAAGCTCCCGCGGCATTATTTGACTGCCTTTTTAAAGATGCACAAAATGTACTTTGAGACCTAAACACTAAACCATTAGCATAAAGATCCCCAATGGCATTATCTACCTTGTAGTATTTAAGTATATAAGCACCCGAAGCATTGACATTTCCAGAAATATCTGTTAATACAAATTCTCCGCCGTCCCTAGCAAAAGCATTTGCTACAGAGTGCTTATCGGAACTAAACATATTTCTAGTGTCAGTTCTATTTAAAACAACATCGTCGTTGTTACTTGTGCTTGTCCATACTCCATTTGCAGAAGCGCATAAAGCTGGAGTTGTGTTACTAGACGGGTTGACACTACACGTGCCCACGCCAGTTTTTCTAATTTCAATTAATTCTATAAAATCCGAAGGAATAGTAATACGAGAATCGGTAACAGTAACAACAACGGTCTTTTCTAACGCCGGCACTCTTAACAATTCGTATATTTTAGCCTCGCCAATTTCAATAAATTGATCTAACTGTGCATTTGTCAAGTCAGAGCGATTTAGCCAATCTGCTACGGTTGTGCGTAGAGTAGCTTGGTTAGTTACTGCTGCCATAATTTATCTCCCTTTGGGGTTTTTAATAATATTACCCGTCAACAATTGAGGGTAGTTCTGTATAACTATATTTCTAATCTTTTGCAAATCTTTAGCACTATTTTGCGAGTCGTGCACATCTATACCAAATTTAGTTTTTATATCTACAGCTACTATATCTGGGATAATAGCAAATGATCTAAAATTTTGTTTTTGGTTAGCAAACATACTTTTTGAGGCTGCTCGTGATTTAGAAGCATAGTCTAAATAAGCTGATACATCTTGTGTGGCCCTGAATTCGCCATTCTTACCATACGTATCTTTAATAAAATTACTCATTTTAATTCTCCGATTTAAGGTTGAATACCCCTACTTAAATATACTAATATAATACATTTAAATAGAGGCAGCCCCGTAGGGCCACCCATATTTCCAAATAAAACTTACGCTTGGATTACGCCGATTCCAGAAATCATTCCAGATGCAAATGTGTTTCTGCATTCTAGAGTAGTCTCTTCAATCATCATAGCAGTTGTGCTATCACCTTGTGTACCAACGTCAGCTGTGTGCAGAGGACGTAAAGTAGCTAATGACCACCAACTTGGATCGTAGACAAGAACGTCTGTAGCTCCACCTAGTCCATCACTCTTGTCTATGCTACTAGCAAGACCTTGAATGTAGTTAGGCACAACTTTTACTAAGCCAAAGTCACTTTCGTATAATTCAACAGATTGTCTGATTGAACCTTTCTCATCGAGGTTACGACGAGTTCCTGTGACAGCTTGCGCTAAAGCAGAGAAGTTACGTTTTTGACTTGGAGACATCATAAGTACTGTTGCCTTTCCACCTTCTTCGTAAACTCTTTGCATTACTTCATCAACATCACTTAAAGCAAGTGAGTGAGTACCAGCAGTAGCAGCAGCACTTGTAAGACCTGCAGCAGCGCCTGTAGCAGCTGCATGAGAACCTGAAGCAAATGCCGGAGTTGAAGCAGAAACGTCCCATGTGTTATACGCAGGAACCCACGCTTGATATCCAGCCATAGTACGGCCAGCGTTAGCACCAACACCATCAGCTCCACCAGAACCATTAGTTACTTGGCGTGAACCAACTAACGCATGCTCTAAGTCACGCTTAAGCTCAGTACCTTTTTTCTTCATTTGGTACGCGAATTCAGAATTGCGTCCAGCTTTAGAAACACTGTCAAGAGTCTTAGACACTTGGATATGCTTAGTAAGGATCTGTGAGTAATTACCAGCACGAACTGTGCTAATATTTGCAACAGAACCTGCCGCGAAGTCTGAACCTTCAGCTTGCGCGTTTGCAGCGGGTGCCGCTAGCTCATCAGTTTGCCATTCGTGAAAGACAGCTGTAGCTTTTTTGTTACCAATAGAAGACAAGAACGGAGTCTCGTCTCTAGTGATCATAGTTATAAAAGATGCCAGGTCTTCCTTTTTACCCTTGGTATCTTCCGTTCTAAATATTGCCATTTTAATTTTTCCTATAAAATATTACAATTGTTAAGAGATAAGAAAGATTAATTGCTAAACATTCCGTCTACCATTCCGGCTAGGAAAGAATCAGCTTGATTCTCCGTAGCGTCGCCTGATAAGACTCTTTTGCGTAGCTCTTTTTCTTTCTCACTAGTTTTAGCCTTTTTGTTCACAGGCTTAGTTGCCTTAACACTTTTAGTAGGAGCTTTCTTACGCTTTTGGACCGCAACTTTTTTGCTGTCTTTTAAATTTTTATAATCGTACATTAATGCAATAACTTTAGGATCTATAATGTTTGCAAACTCAGGAAAGCCTAAGTCTTTTACTGCCCAGTTAACCACGGATTCGTAGTTATCTTGCCAGCCTGGTAGTTCCTTGTCTAATGCTGATATAGATTGTTCTTTGCTAGCCTGCAATGTAGCTGCATCCGCTTGAGTCTTTTCAGAAGTGGCTTCGTCTTTAATACGGGTAGCTTCTTTCTTTTTAGAATCAAGTTCTTTAGCTTTATTACGTCTAGCTTCTTGCCATTTAGGCAATTCAAACATATCGTCATCATTTATTAATTGCTGTATCTTACGATCATACGCTTCTAACTGTATTGCGTCACTATCAACTTGGTTAGTGAGCAATTCAGCATTTTGTAATTTAAGCGAAGTAGCTTCTTCCGCAAGTACTTTAGCTTCTTTTAGCTGTGCACTGGCTTCGATGGATTTCTTGTTAGAGCTTTGAGCAGTCTGGTAACCCCTGATAAGTTCCGACATAGGTACAGCATATTCTTCACCATCAACTTTAACTGGCACTTCATATTCCATATCTAGTTCTTCAGTATCAACTTCCGCCTCTTCAGAATCGTCTGAGTCTTCCTCAGTTTCTTCTTCTTCAGCTTCTAGATTATCATCGTTACTTTCGTCTTCTAATAGTTCAGTCTCGGACGCCTCAGCTTCATCACTCTCTGCTGCTTCCTCCACTTCGTTATCAGTATCATCGCTGGATAGATCTTCTTTTGGTTCATCACCAAAAAAGTCGTCCGCTAGACCTTCTAACATTACATCTTCATCAACCAAATTTACATTAACATCCTGACCATTTGTTAGGGTAGTTTCTAAACTCTCTGACATAATATAATCCTCCTATAGATTATTCTTTATTTGGTAGCAGCTTTCTTAGTAGGCGCTGCTTCCTTATTAACCTTTTTAACATCCTGTTTTTTAGACTCACGCTCAACTATATCTTCTAGGCGTGCAATAAGAACTTGCACCGAAGTAAGTTTTTCGAGTAGTTGCCTAATAACTGGACCGTGCCCTCCGCGGTTTGTTGCTCCGCGCATTTCACGTAGTATATTTTTCTTTTCTAACTTGAACATTTCCAAGTCACTTAGTGTAAACTCATCCATTTAGATCCTCCTGTTCTTTCTTGAATATTTCATTATCGCCAGCAACTGCTAACGACTCTATTTCTTTCTTCACATCGGTTAGTGCTACAACAGTATTATAAATAGTCTCTCGTAGTTCTGTTTGATGTGAACCTGTCTGGCTCCATGCCACCAAATACTTTTCTCTGACTTTTTCAAAGATTATGTTATAAGCCTTATTGCTTATAATCATTTTGGCATGGGTCCCTAGTTCTATTTTATCCATTTGACCTCCGTTTCATGAATTAATTACCTATCTTAGTAGGTCTGCCCGATTGTACTTCTAAGGCAATTTCTGCTTTGTCTTTAGCGACCATATGTTCAAACTTAGCCCTATCAAGTTCCATATCAGCTTGCTTCTTTTGAATATCAGCCATCTGTTTTTGCAAAGTCAGCATAAGTTTTTGTTGTTCTACCTCATGCTCTTTCTGTGCTTCGGCACTTGCTGCTTCTTGTTGTTGGGCTACAGATTGTGCTTGCTGTTGGCCTTGTGGTGTTGACGGATCAACAATAAAGTCAGTCCAATTTTCAATACCAATTGAATCCATAAGTTGCTTAGCAATGTTAAACCCTGAAGCAGGATTAATAACACTTTTAGTTTCTGGTGCTTGGTATAACATAGGCATAATTTGCGTAGCTAACATCATCATGTTTTCTTGGCTATTAGCTTTGCTATTAGGACCAACATCAATATCAACTGTTACACTTTCAATTGGCATCATGTCTTTAGGCGTAACACCATAGTATGAAAAGTCTTTCATAATTGCATCAGCATTTTCTAGTATCAAACCATAAACACCACGACACAAATCTTTAAAACCAGTCTCAGCAAATCTACGTGCTACATACGCAATACGTTTTTGTGAAGCTGCTTGAACTTGCGCTACTTTACCCGCCGAATTACCGGAATCAAATAGTTTTTCATTAACTCCTTGCGCTGCGCGCGTCATGCCACTCGCTTGCTCTTTCTCATTGTTCATAAATTCTAACAAAGAGAACGTCGAGGGTGACAGAGAATCCGGGGTAAGTGGTTGCACTGCGGCAATCGGGCTACCATTAGTAGGAATAATTTGGTGAGGCTCGGGACTCTGAAGCGCACGGAAATCTACCGTGTTGGGATCTGCAAGAACTCGACCATAATTTGTCAAGTATACATTTTCTACCATGCCTCGAGTAATAGCCGTTTTAATCTCTGTAGCGGATCGAGTTACGTCTGCGATAGACAACCCGTAGAAGGCATATGGAATCTCGATAGGATTCAAATTAGCTAGAGGTATACTATCAGCATACTCTTCTAATAAAATCTCGTTACCGGCCACTATGAACCTCTTCAACTCAGAAATACCATCACCATCTCTGTCAATCTTCATCCAGACTTCACTAACCGTAATTTCTCGGTTTGAAGCTCCTAGAATATCGTCCTCTTCTCCTACCCAAACACCATTGACTGATTGCCTATGAGCGTCTTCGCCGTAGTTACCTTTAAGACCCGCAAAAGATTCTCCACCTTCTGTTGCCAAGTCGTCTGATACGTCAAATCCTTGCGCGCGAAGATCGGATAAAGATACTTCGGTTTGGATTCCTACGAATTTAGAGTTAGTTATTGATGTAGCTGTTCGATTAATCATGAACGATTCAGGAGGAATATTTTCTAGCTCTATTTTAGACGTATCTATTTTTCGCCTAATTTTTGCTATTTTATAATATTCAACTTCTTCGCCTTCAATTGTTTCTGAGGCTGTTACTAGCTCAATAATTTCTACATTATCTTCTGCAGTTATAACATCAAGTTGTTCCGAAGTTAAGTCCTCGTATTCTTCTACTTTGTGTTCAGAAGACTCTACCCACTTCCAGCGAATAGTTGAATTCTTAAACAGTAGAGCACTTTTAATCCATGTATTTAGTTCTACCCAACCATTATTTTTAACAAAAATGCAATGATTAGTAATATCGGAAGCTATACCCGCAGCTTTAGACTGTGTTGGGTCCATTGGGTTAAATTTAGCTATTTTTCCGTTGCTTAACATCAATTCTGATATAACTGCTAAATATGAATCTACAATTTCTACAGTATCTGATGATACAACTTTAGAAACTCCCATCGGCGCTAACCTACCCTTTGGCTGTTGGGTATAATAGCTAATAGCCTCTTCTCTTGCTTCTGATATTTCAGAACCATCAGAGAATGAACCTACTGACTGATGAATAGCGTCGTTAATCAGGCCTGTTAGCTCTTCATCTGTTATTTTATTAATATTTTTCGACATAGTGTCTCCTAAATCCAATTGTTATTAGTTTCTGGTATATACATATTACCAAATCCTACTCTATCATTTGTTAACTTATCAATGTGTGTTCGGTAAACTTCGCAAGCAATAGCTAAAGCCATTACTGAATCATCGAAGCATCCAGGACCTGCGCCGGTTGAACCTCTATCATCAGATAAGTAATCTTTTAGTTCTTGGGTAATTATTGAAGATTTAATATCCAATTCTTCTTCAAATAACCAATTCTTTAAGTTGCCTATGATAGCGGGTTTAGATGCACTAGTTGTTCTAAAGCCTAGTCTTACTCCCTCTTCATTTGAAATGTTAGCAATCTTTGTTTGAAAGTACATGTTAACGTAACTCATATCTTTCAGCTTTTGAAGAGTAGCTACGCCCATTGAATTAGATTCAACAGCTAAAAGTGCGTTATTAAAATAACGTCCTAAATAAAATAACTCTTTGCCAAAAGCGGCAGGGTCTATTCTGTTATTACGGTATAAACCGACTACTTCTCTTTTTGAGTTCATAACTATAGCAGCGCTATAATCTTGTCCTACACCAAGAGCAACATCAGCTCCAATAATATACTTTTCTCTAAAGCTAGGGGCTTCCCATATTTCAAGGTGCCCTTCTCTTTGCTCATCCCAAGACATCATTTGGGGATTAAAACTTCTTATACTTGTGGCGGATTCAATTTTTAATTTTTGAATCTTTTCAATATCAAATACATTAGCACCTGATACTTGAAACGCTTCTTCAGAAGTTGCAGGGTACTCCTGGGCAAATTTTGTTGAACCAGATTCGCCAATCTTCATTCGTCTCCAATAAAGTTGGTCATTAACTAAATTATACAACTCAGATAATGCTTCTTCTTCTTTGGTTCTAACAAAACTTTCCGGGGCTTTCATAGTATATTCTAATGTCATATGCCAGGGCAAAAATACCGGGACATAGTCATTTAAGCCTTGTTCTGCTTTTTTCCACATTTCGTAGAAAGAGCCAGAGGCGCCATTAGCTGTAGATTCTAAAATAATTTCTGTGCCATCAGCACTAGAAACACCT
>Ga0308013_10001523_pt1 | contig 11326 bp, 13 predicted proteins | sample Neamet181_FD_203131 | JGI IMG/M metagenome (GOLD analysis project Ga0308013, IMG submission 203131) | Marine microbial communities from water near the shore, Antarctic Ocean - #181 | ecosystem: Environmental > Aquatic > Marine > Unclassified | place: Southern Ocean | collected 2014-07-25
TATGGACAATATGGAAACACGCATTAGGCTCATTCGATGAAGAAGATGGCTATGATGTAAAGAACGAAGACTATGTTGGCATTATACGAACTGTTATACTAGGAATTAATGTAGTATGCGCACTTTTTATTATGGCAAATGTGATAAATAACTGGTCATGAAAGCAGTCATAAGTGATAGGATATACCTAGAGGTACTTCCACACCAACAGCAAAAGATTGATAAGGAACTTACTTATGCAATACCTTCATTTAAGTATGGAGACCCGCCCTTAATTATAAAAAATATGGCAATGATAAGGCAGGGACTCGTTGCAATACCAGTAGGCAGACTAGACTTAATTCCCACCGACCACGAAATCACAGATAAGAGAACTAATATACCAATAGAGTTCCCTAAGTTTAACTTAACATTACGACCAAGTCAACAAGAGGTTTATGATCAGATTGGCGACGGTGGTATAATAAACGCATGGGTAAGTTGGGGTAAGACATTTACAGGTCTTGCAATAGCTGGTAAGCTTGGACAGAAAACACTTGTTGTTACTCACACTCTTGCATTGCGGAAGCAGTGGGAAGATGAAGTAGAAAAAGTATTTGGTTTTAAAGCTGGAATTATAGGTAGTGGTAAGTTTGAAATTGACCACCCTATAGTTATTGGCAATATACAGAGTTTATACCGAAAGATTCCACAAATACGACAAGAGTTTGGAACAATCATACTTGATGAAATGCATCACTGTAGCGCACCTACTTTTTCACGAATTATAGATAAGAATTGCGCTAGACATAAGATAGGGTTGACAGGAACATTACAAAGAAAAGATGGTAGACATGTAGTCTTCCGTGATTACTTTGGAAACAATGTCCTTAAACCACCAAAGGAAAACTTTATGATGCCTAAAATTAATATCCTAAGATTGGATATACGATTCATGGACGGAAATAGTATACCTTGGGCTAACAGAGTAAATGAGTTAGCCTACAACCCAGAGTACCAACATTCTGTGGCTATGGCAGCTGCCTCATACGCGGCTAAAGGTCATAAAGTGTTAGTGGTATCTGATAGAGTGGACTTCCTAAAGAACTGTGCCAAACTCACTGGTGATAACGCAGTTTGTGTAACGGGAGCAGTCCATCACGAAGATAGAGCAGATATAATTAAACAGATTTTTGAGGACAAAGACGTTCTATATGGGACACAGTCTATTTTCTCTGAGGGTATTTCTTTAAATATTCTTAGCTGTTTAATTCTTGCTACACCAGTAAACAATGAGCCATTACTTACACAGCTCATTGGAAGAATAATTAGGGACTACAAGGACAAAAAACAACCTATAGTAGTGGATATAAATCTAATCGGAAAGACAGCAAGTAGACAAGCTAGTATGCGCATGGGGTATTACCTCAAAGAAGGATACGAGATATCTACCTTGTGAGAACCTCCGAAAAATACTACTTGACATGAGTTTTAAAATTTGTTATAATATATGATAAAATACAATTGGGAAAAGATATTTAGAGAGACGAATGGAGATTCAACTTCGATTCTTACAATCGTTCATCTTTTAACTTATAAACGAATCCCTGCTAGTAAGAAAGACAAGACTTACAAATATTTTGGTAAAAGTTTTGTGGGCAATAGTTTTTTACTAAACCCCCGACAGTTATTAGCAGAGAGAAAAAATTATAGCAACAAGGAAGCTGCAGAATATATTGCAGTAGCCTCGTACCGAAATTATTTTAATTACAACCGAACAGGTGAGACAACACTAGAGTTGATACACTTGCCTGTCGAAACAACGATAGTAAATCGCAACAGAATGCTTCGGATAGAGAACGGTCTAGTACACTTTCTATTTGAGGATAACGCTAAATGGAGAACATAATGGCATTAAAATTTAATCAAGCACAAGGAAGTGCAAAAAAAGACAAGATAGACCAATACACTTATAAAGAGGGCGATAACGTAATTCGCTTAGTTGGAGACATCTTACCAAGATATGTTTACTGGATCAAAGGAGAAAATGGCAAGAATATTCCTATGGAATGTCTAGCTTACGATCGTGAGACAGAAACTTTCAACAACAAAGACAAAGACTATGTAAGAGAATTCTTTCCTGACCTTAAATGTGGTTGGGCATATGCAATTCAAGGCATAGATCCTGCAGATGGCAATGTAAAAGTTGTTAATCTAAAAAAGAAACTCATGGAACAAATTATGGTTGCAGCTGAAGATATCGGAGATCCAACTGATCCCGAAACAGGTTGGGATGTATGCTTCCAAAGAGTTAAAACTGGACCAATGGCTTTTAATGTAGAGTATAGACTACAAGCATTAAAATGCAAACCAAGACCATTAAACGAAAAAGAAGTAGCAGCATGTGTTGACCTTCGTTCAATGGATGACGTCCTTCCTAGACCTACAGCCGATGCTCAACTAGAACTATTACAAAGAGTAACACAACCTTCAGCTGGTGCAGAGACACCTTCTGATGTTGACTCTGAATTTAGTATTTCTTAGGAGAATATAATGGTATCAGTAGGAGATAGATTCCCAAACTTTAGTATGCTTGGTGTCAATGATACAAATGATATCGTTGATGTCGACATATTACTAAACGAGTGGACAGTAATGTACTTTTACCCAAAAGACTTTACTTTTATTTGCCCGACAGAGATCAAAGATATGGATTATCTTGTAGATGACGCTGATATTATCGGCGTCAGTGCAGATAACGAATTCTGTAAACTTGCATGGAAACAACAAAATCTTGATATTACTAATATCCAGCATGTTCTCTGTGCAGATGCAGGTCTTAAACTTGGACACAGACTAGGAATAGTTGACGAAGATAATGGAGTACACTATAGGGCAACATATATTATTGACCCCGAAGGTATAGTTCAACACGTATCAGTAAATGCATTAGATACGGGAAGAAATGCAAATGAAATTTTACGAACACTACAAGCTCTAAAAGCTGGTGGTCTTACAGGATGTTCTTGGACACCTGGGGACGCATTCGTAGGATGATTTTATTTACAGCAGACTGGCATATTAAGCTAGGACAGAAAAATGTACCCATGCCTTGGGCATGTAGTCGCTACGATTTATTCTTTGAGGTAGTTCATATCTTAGAGAGAACAGTAGACCTTCATGTTATAGGTGGGGACTTGTTTGACAGAGTTCCTTCAATGGACGAATTGACACTCTACTTTGATTTTATTAAAGAGATACGAATTCCTACTATCATTTATGATGGTAACCATGAAGCAACTAAGAAGAACAAAACTTTCTTTTCTAACCTTAAGCGTGCCACGACTGATGTAAACCCCTTAGTTACTATCATAGATGAAACTACAGAGTTTGAGTGGGGGACTATACTTCCGTATGCAGATTTGCATAAGAAGGGAGCAATAGAAGCCTGTGATAGTAGTAAACCTTTATATACTCATGTGAGAGGTGAAATACCCCCTCATGTAACGCCTGAGGTTGACTTAGAAAGATTTAATGATTTCCCTGTGGTATTTGCTGGAGACTTACATAGTCACACCAATACACAGAGAAACATTGTCTATCCTGGTTCACCAATGACTACTTCTTTTCATAGAGATGTGGTTAAAACAGGCTACCTTATAATTGATGGCGCAGACTGGACATGGCATGAATTTGACCTTCCGCAGTTGTTAAGGAAAACCGTAACAACAGAAGATGAAATGATTGCCACCGAGTTTCACCATACCATATATGAAATCGAAGGAGATGTAGCTGACCTTGCTAACATTAAGAACTCGGAACTACTGGATAAGAAAGTAGTAAAACGAAGTAGTGAAGCTACGTTGAATTTGAAAGATATGACTATAGAGGAAGAACTGGTAGAGTACATGAGTGCTATACTTAATTTAAATGATGATAAAATCAAATCAATAATGGGAGTGTTTAATGATTATTCTAAAAACGCTACGCTGGGATAACTGTTTTAGTTATGGCAGAGACAATATTCTTGATCTTAACGACAGTAATCTTACCCAGCTTGTTGGGACAAATGGAATGGGTAAATCATCCATACCACTTATTATTGAGGAAGTCCTCTTTAATAAAAACAGCAAAGGAATAAAGAAACAAGAAATCCAAAACCGTTTTGTAAATGACGGATACAGTATAAATCTTACTTTTCAAGTAGATGATAATGACTACGAGATTGATGTGTCTCGTAAGGCAAGTATTAAATGTAAACTTTACAAGAATGGAGATGATATTTCTAGCCACACAGCTACAAATACATATAAAACAGTCCAAGATTTACTTGGATTAGATTTTAAAACATTCACACAACTCGTGTATCAAAACACGAATACATCATTACAGTTCCTAACTGCAACAGATACAAACAGAAAAAAGTTTCTAATTGATTTGTTAAAGCTAGAAGAATATGTAGAGTTCTTTGATATATTCAAGGACGCTGCTAGAGAGATTTCGTTCGAAGTTAATAACCTCAACGGTAAGTCCGACACAATAGTGAAATGGTTAGATGAAAATAAATTGGAGAGTACACATATACTCCCAGTGTTAAATCTGCCAAAATTCTCAGAAAGTGACGAACAAGAATTACAGTCTTTACGACACGACTTTGAAAAGATCTCTGAGAATAATAAAAAGATTATAGATAATAATTTTATAAAAGAACAACTTGCTGAGTACGAAAGTAGTGAGCATAGATTATTCAAAGGAGAGGAGATTGACCTGACTGCTATGCTGCAGCAACTTGGAACATATAGTTCCAAACTGGCTGAAGCTCAAGCGCATTTGGACAAACTTGATGAACTTGAAGGGCAATGCCCAACTTGTGAGCAAGAGATAGATTGGGACAAATTGGAAGAAATTAATATAGACTATGTAAATGCGAAGACAAATGCAAGTAACTATATGGTTATGTATAATGAAAAAATTGCGGATGCAAGAGAACATAATAAGTTATGTATAATTCGCGACAATCATCAACGAGAGTACGAAAGTCTTATTCGAGATTGGGACAACAGTCTACCTTCCACAATTTTGGACGGTGATGACATATCTTCCCAAATTGACGAACTTTCTTCCAAGATTGCAAATGTAAGAGAAGAAATAGAGATTACAAGTGCAGGTAACTTAGTGGCGGAACGCCACAATACTCGTGTATCAATTATCCAAGAACAATCGGAGGGTATGGAAACGCAACTGGAAGAAGTTGTCGTAGCCTTGGGTAAAATAGAAGAACAGTCGACTCATCTTGAGATACTGAAAAAAGCTTTCAGTACAAACGGATTACTCGCATATAAAATAGAAAACCTTGTCAAAGACCTAGAGGACTTGACAAATGAATATCTCGCTAATCTATCAGATGGTAGATTTAGCTTAGAGTTTGTAGTATCTAACGACAAACTAAATGTAGAGATTACAGATAACTCAAAAGTAGTAGACATATTAGCTTTATCAAGTGGTGAACTTGCTCGAGTCAATACTGCTACACTACTAGCAATACGAAAATTAATGAGTAGTATTTCTAGTTCTCGCATCAACACCTTGTTTCTCGATGAGATTATAAGTGTACTTGATGATGAGGGCAAGGAGAAGTTAGTAGAGATATTACTCGGAGAAGAACTGAATACATATTTAGTTTCTCACGGCTGGACTCATCCACTTCTATCTAAGATAGAGGTCATAAAAGAGGACAATATAAGTAGGCTTGAGTAGTGGACACATTCGTCAAGCACGAATGTCCTGTACTTAAGCGTACAATATTTATACAGGTAGACTCAGTCTGCCCACATTGTAAAACATATGGTAAACGCAAGACAGAAAGGAACAAAAGCAGAAAAAGAAGTAGCAGCACTGCTACATAGATATACAGGACTTAACTTTACACAGACGCCTGGAAGCGGTAGTGGTAAAATTAAGGGCGATCTGTATGTCGAAGACAAACATAACCTATTCCTTATAGAAGTTAAACACTATAAGGACATGGGTTTCACCCACAAGATCTTTACTCAAAAGAGTAATAATCTTGTGACTTGGTGGAATAAAGCAATATTACAGGCTCAACAAATGAAACAAGAGCCTTTGATTATTATGAAACAGAATTATTCGAATTGGTTTGTAGTAACCTCAAGAAAACCTACAGTAGAAAAAAGATATATGTACATAAACTGGCTCGGTGCATATGTGATGAACACAGAAAAGTGGCTAGAAAATGAACAAATGGAATTTACAAATGGCGATAACATTCTCAAGCCTTGGGAACCCGATCCAGAATGGGAACTTACTAATAGTTGATGGACTAAATGTTGCATTTAGGTGGAAGCACTCTAAACAACTCGAGTACAAACATGACTATGTAAGAACGGTGGAAAGTCTAGCAAAATCATACGACTGTGGAAACATAGTTGTACTAGCAGACGGTGGAAGTACCTACAGAAAAAACCTCTCTCCTGATTACAAAGCTAATCGGTCGGAGAAGTATGCAGAGCAAACTGCAGCAGAAAAAGCAGAGTTTGCCCAATTTATGGGTGAGTTCAAAAATGCCTTTACTCAATTACAGAAAAGAGGACATTTAACAATAAGACAAGACGGACTAGAGGCTGATGATTTAGCCGCATGGATTGTCGGAAAGAAAGCAGAATTTGGTATAGACCAGATTTGGATGGTCTCTTCAGATAGAGATTGGGATTTGCTTATACAAGACGGAGTTTCTAGATTCTCCACAGTAACTAGAAAAGAAATTACTATAGATAATTGGGAAGACCACTATGATGTAGAGCCAAGTATGTACTTGACTCAGAAATGCTTAGCTGGTGACACAGGTGATAACGTACCTGGTATCGCAGGCATTGGTCCTAAGAGGGCTGTATCTCTTATCGAACAGTACGGAGACTTATTTGATATATACAACGCTTGTCCTATCGACAGCAAGTATAAATTCATACAGTCTCTAAACGAAAACGCAGACAGGTTATTACTTAATGCAGAACTCATGGATTTAGTGAGTTACTCAGAGCAAGCAATAATCGAAGCAGACATGAATTTAGAGGATTTATCCTCACAGATAACAGGATATTTGAATGAAAATAGAGATTGATTATAGTAAAGATTCTTTACTAGCTGAGTTCAGTTTGAGAACTTTAGAAGAAAGATATATGGTGGGTGATGAGAAATCACCACAGGAAGCATTTGCACGAGCTGCAGAAGCTTTTGCTGACGACGAAGCTCATGCACAAAGGTTGTATGACTATGTTAGTAAGCAGTGGTTTATGTTTGCCACACCATTATTATCAAACGGTGGTACACGAAGAGGTTTACCAATTAGTTGCTTTTTAAACTATGTAGATGACAGCCGAGAAGGCATAACAGAACACTACACAGAAAATGCATACCTATCATCTTTAGGTGGTGGGATTGGGGGTTCTTGGAGTTCTATCAGATCACAAGGAACAAAAACTTCAAAAGGCTCAGAGAGTACAGGAGTTATACCTTTTATGAAAGTAGTAGATGCAGAGATGCTTGCTTTTTCACAGGGAGTAACTCGTAGAGGAAGCTATGCTTCATATCTACATATGAGTCACCCTGAGATAGAAGAATTTTTAGATATTCGCAAACCAACTGGTGGAGATATTAACCGTAAGTGTACAAACTTACATCATGGAGTAGTTATTCCAGATAGCTTTATGGAGATAATCTATAAAGCCACGAAAGAACTTGACTTTGATGACAGTTGGGAACTTATAGATCCCCACACTCAACAAGTCAAAAAGGTAGTGTCCGCAAGATCACTATGGGTAAAACTATTACAGAATAGAATGGAGACAGGTGAACCCTATCTAATGTTCGAAGACGCTGTACAAGAAGGATTACCAGACTTTCAAAAAAGTAAAGGACTACGAGTTAATCATAGTAACCTTTGCTCAGAGATTACTCTTGCAACAGACGAAGAAAGAACAGCAGTATGCTGTCTTTCAAGTGTAAATCTGGAGCATTTTGACGAATGGAGCAAAGTACCAGCATTTATACCAGACTTAGTACGAATGTTAGATAATGTTTTGACAGTGTTTATAAAAGATGCACCTGATACATTACAGAAAGCTAAATTTAGTGCTATGAGAGAAAGAAGTATTGGACTAGGAGCTATGGGATTCCATGCGTACCTACAAAAACAAAATCTTTCTTTTGAGGGTATGTATGCCACAGCAATGAATATGAAGGTATTTAAACACATCAAAGATGATGCTGTAAAAACTACACGAAAACTTGCTGTAGAAAGAGGCGCGTGTCCTGATGATGATTCATGCGAAGTAAGAAACGCACATCTATTAGCAATAGCTCCAAATGCAAGTTCTAGTATTATTTGTGGAAACACAAGTCCTAGTATAGAACCTTTCAGAGCAAATGCTTTTACACAGAAAACAAAGTCTGGCTCACATTTACATAAAAACAAATACTTAGAACAGTTACTAGAAGATAAGGATGCAAATACAGATAATGTATGGAAAGAAATCGTTGCAAATAAAGGAAGCGTACAACATCTTGATATTCTTACTGAACATGAAAAAGAAGTATTTAAAACTGCTGTAGAAATTAACCAAGCCTGGATTATAGAACACGCTTCTATGAGACAGGAATTTATTTGTCAATCTCAGAGTGTGAATTTATTTTTCCCACCAGATGTAAATAAGGGAGACCTACACAATATACATATGTTAGCATGGGCTAAGAATTTAAAAACATTATACTATCTAAGAAGTGAAGCTATCAGCCGTGCTGATAATGTATCTTCTCAGGTAAAAAGAGAAATAATCTTTGAACAAGAAGATTGTTTAAGTTGCGAGGGATAATTATGAGTCAACTACTAGAAGAAAGAGAATACTATAAACCTTTTGTATATCCTTGGGCATTTGAGTTTTATAAGAAACAACAACAAATGCATTGGTTACCTGAAGAGGTGCCATTACAAGATGACATAAGAGATTATAAAGAAAAATTATCAGAAGGAGAAAGATCACTTATAGACAATATATTTAAGTTCTTTACCCAAGCTGATGTTGATGTGTGTTGTGGATATGCTAAGCATTATCTACCCACATTTAAACAACCTGAAGTGAGAATGATGCTAGTAAGCTATGCTGCTATGGAAGCAGTACATCAAGAAGCCTACTCATTATTACTAGAAACTTTAGGAAAGTCTGACGATATGTACCAAGAGTTTTTTGATATACAAGCTATGTCAGAAAAACATGAGTATCTTACAGACTTTAATATGGACACTCCACATGAGATGGCTAAAACAATGGCTGTCTATAGTGCGTTCACAGAGGGAGTTCAATTATTTAGTAGTTTTGCTATACTATTGAACTACCCAAGACATAATATGATGAAAGGTATGGGACAGATTGTTACATGGTCAATAAGAGACGAGTCTCTTCATGTAGAAGGTCTATCTAAACTTTTCAGAGTATTTATTGCAGAAAATCCAGAGATATGGACAGACAAATTAAAGTATGAAATCTATTGTGCTGCTGAACGAGTAGTAGAACTAGAAGATAAATTTATTGATATTTGTTTTGATAAGGCAGACATTCCAGATTTAACAGCGGCTGAGGTAAAAGAGTACATTCGTTATATTGCGGATAGAAGATTACTAGGATTAGGTATGAAGAATATCTTTCATACTAGTGATGAGAACCCTTTGCCTTGGATTGATATGCAAGTAAATGCAGTTGAGCATACCAACTTTTTTGAAAACCGTGCTACAGAGTATGCGAAAGCTAGCACACAAGGAAACTGGCAGGATATATTCAAATGAGTGAAGAAATCAAAAATGAACCAGTACTGGAACTAAATGATAATAAATATCTTATTAATGATATGACTGATATGGAAAAAGCTTTTGTAAGCGAACTCCAATCAATTAGTCAAGAAGAAAATAACTTAAAACGACAGCTAGATAGATTAATGCTAGCCAGAGAAGGTTACACTAACAGGCTTCAACAGAGTTTAGAAAATCCAGATGATGGTTCAACAAACGAAAAACCCGCTACATAGCGGGTTTTTTTATGTCTTAAAATAACTTGGCAAACCAATTATAGGTCTACCATCAAATTTATTTTGTTTAGCTTCTTTTTTACTAGAATCGTTGTAGTGTAAAAATACCTGTGCACAATCTTTACCTGTAAATGTTTCTCGCCAATGTTCTAAATCACAACCACGATACATTAACATATCCCCTTGTTTTAAATTTATTTTAACATCGGGTTCTATGTATATTGACCATTCATCTCCACCTAAATGCATAGTAGTAGATATCTCACAAGAGTATCTGTCTTTATGCCTTTTTAGTTCATCACCTTTTTTATAGATTCTAGCGTAAGAATAAGTTTCAGTAAGTTTTATACCTGATTCTTTTTCCATTACAGGTTTAACTCTTTGTAATAGAGTATCCATTACTATATCTCCATAATGAGAATAAGTATCTGGTATTTGTGCATCGTTCCATACACCAAAGTATTGAGTAAATTGTGATATATACTTATCATCAAACAAGTGTCTTGCAACTGCTCTTTTATTTAAAAAGTATTGATAACAAAAATCTGCTAGTTCTTTTGATATAGCACCTTTAATTACTTGGTATTTATTTTTCTTAAAGCTCATCTAAATGGATATCCTAAATTCCAACACACTAAGGAGTGTCGTATTCCTTTTGTTACTGGTTTGACTCTATGCCAAACAAAAGAAGGAAAAACTATTACACTACCCTTCTTTCTAATTTCTTCACATATTCTTGGTTGTGAACCTTCTTCTGTGTTTCTAAAATCAAACTCTAAATCACCACCTTCGTATTCATCAGGATCAGTAAGCGATACAGTCATGCTGAGTTTTCTTTGTTTACCATGTGTAGCTAGATTTTCGGGGTTGTCGATAGGTTCTTCGTATGAGTCACAATGCCAGTCATAAAACTGATCTTTTTTGTATTCAGTAAATTGGCAAGATTCTGAAAGATCCCATTCAAAATTCCAATCAGCACTAGCGTTTGCTTTATTTATGTAAGGTTGTATTTCTTTGTATATCCACCTGTCATTCATCCACACAACATCAGACTTGCGTTTCTTTTGAATGTTTTTGAGTTCTAGTTTGGTGAGTTTATCTTTACCAGAGTTTCCTACAAGAGCCATTTCTTTGTTTTGTTCTTTACCATAACGAACTATATCGTCACATATTCTTTCAGGTATAACTGACTGGAAGTACCAGTAGTAGTATTTAAGATTCATAATATATATATTTAGTATTTAAATCCAAG
>Ga0308013_10001531_pt1 | contig 11290 bp, 4 predicted proteins | sample Neamet181_FD_203131 | JGI IMG/M metagenome (GOLD analysis project Ga0308013, IMG submission 203131) | Marine microbial communities from water near the shore, Antarctic Ocean - #181 | ecosystem: Environmental > Aquatic > Marine > Unclassified | place: Southern Ocean | collected 2014-07-25
TTTATCTCTGATGAGATTAATACTCTTGAAGAATCAGGTATTAATGCTCGTTATAACACTTCTATACCTAAAATTTTATTCAATATATATACTTACTATAACCTTGACCAAGAAAATAAGCATTCAATTCTTATTTATATGGGAAATTTAAAAACCCATCTTATTGTTGTTAATAAAAACCAAATAATTGGATCGAGCGATTTTCCTAAAGGCTTGACTTATTTTTCTAATAGATTATCTGAAATTTCTACAAAAAAATCTACACTAAAAGAAAACAACCGAGACGCAATGCATTATCTTTCCTTTTATGGAATCGGAACGGAGACATCAGACATTAAAATTTTAGATGGCTTCCCTTTCGAAAAAGCTCAATCTATTCTTCAACATCTAACTGTTACTTTTCAACATGAGTTATTAGAATGTTTAAATCTAATTTTTCCAACCAATGAAATAAATGAATTAAATACTTCAATTTTTAGTAACGCCTATATCTGTGGTCCAGGAAGTCACATTAAAAATATAGATCAATTTTTATCTAAATCCTTGATGTGTGAAGTTCAAAATCTAGCAGACAACAGTTTAGATCAATTAAAAGAAGGTAAACTTGACAAAAAAGGGTTCATTACAAGACTAAGAAAAAAACAAACTTTTCAAAAAAGAAATTCATCAGAAGTTGAATTAAAAACTATAAAAAATAAAATTCAACATAATCAGTTAGCTATAGAAACAGCAAAGAGTCCAGAAAGTGCTAAATACAGGCTTGCGAGGCTAGAAATAGAGAAAAATACAAAATTAAAATCAATCGATAGTGCAACAAAAATACTTATAGGTACGGCTAAAGAGTTTAAAGATTTTAAAAATGAGTTTATTGATAATCAACAAACCTTAAATACTGATTTACATGTTGTAGAAACTCAATTAAATGAACAAACCGAAGTTCTTTTATCGCATTATAATGAGTCTGACAAATTAAAATTAAAAATTTCAGAAATAGATTTTGATTTAGATCAAAACTCAGATAAAAATAAAAAATTAAAAGAAAATTATAAAAATCAATATCAATCTAAAATTAAAGTTGCTACAAATTCTAGATATAAGCTGGTTGATCAAAAAGAAAACTGTGAAACACGAATAGATGAAATTGAACAATTGATTATAGGTAAACAAGATAAGCTACAGGGGCTTAATCTGAAATTAGATAGTGGGCAAAATGAAATCACAATATATGAATACTTAAAAGAATCTATTCAAAATACGGCAAATGCTTTTAAACGATCATTTATAGATGCTGCTAAAACTTTAGAGAAAATTTCACAAAAAGATCTTAATACTTTAAATGAAACAAGTTATTTAATAACTCAAAACACAAAAAGAATTAATAGTATAAAAGAAACATTCATTTCTGTTATAAAAGGTGAAATTATTTTGGAATCTAGTCATTTTATAGATGGAGAAGACGGTCTAGGGATAAGAAAAAACTTAATTTCAATTTTAGGATTAGTGTTAGATATTCCAGAAGCGGTTAATGAATTAAAGACATTTTTTTCAACAATAATAAAAATTAATGAGGAGCAGGTTAAGCTTATAAGTGAAGAAAAAGATATTGAACTTAAAATCAAAAAGTTTAAAAGAAGTAAAAAAGACCTAAAGCAGGCATATTCAATTTTGAGTAATGAACTGAATAAATATGATAAAGATGTTATTAATAAAGAAAGTAGAAGAAAAGATCTAGTTGAAATTTTATTATACGTAAGAGATACAGTTGAAATCTTAAATGAAATCAATCATAATAACCTCTTAATAAAAGAATTAAATCAGCAAACAAGACTTGGTAAAAATGAAATAAAAGATTTAGAAATAGAGATTTCAAATTTGAAGGATGCAGTAGAATTAGGCGAAAATGAAAATGAAAAAATAGATGTTCAAATCAAAAGATTTAACCAAAAGTCCATATCTGAAATAAATATTTTAGAGGAAGAATTAAAAGAGTCTATGTCAAAAGAAGAGATGTTAATCGAAGAGATAGAAGATCAAAATTATAAGATAAAAGAAATTTCAGGAGAGGTTTTAAATGCACGTAATTATACTGATCAATTAGAAAAAAAAGTCATATATAATAAAGAAGATATTGAAGATCTGAACAAAGATAAAATTGAAACCTCAGAAAGATATATCGTCGAAGAAAATAGTTTAAAACTTGAATATGATAAACGAATAAGTATTTTAGATCAAAAAAAGAGACAAAAGGTTGCAGAATCAGAAAAAACAAAAGACGTAACAATTAAGACGTTCTTTCAAAAAGAAATGATAACGCTAAAGAAAAAACAAAAATTGATTAATTCAAGTCTGGTAACGCTTAATCGAGAAAAAAATAAGGCAATAATTGAGAAAGATAAAGCAGACAAAATTTTAACTGAAAAGAAAAAGAAAAAATTACCTGAAATTTCTAAACTAAAACAAAATATTAGTACGTTACAAAAAGATTTAAAAAGAGGCCGAAAGATAGAGGAAAAATTAATTTTTCTTGAGAATGATAGAATTAAATGGGATAGTTTATTTGAAGAAGAAGACGTTCTCCACCAAAATAAAATTGAAATACTCCAAAAAAGTATAAAAAGAAAAGAGTCTATCTCATATCTGACATTTGTGAAAGCAGGACTTACCAGAATTAATAAAAGCGGAGACGCTGAGCAAATTGCGAAATCAATGGCTAGTGAAAGTATTATGTTGGATTTAGAGGAAATCAAAAAAGAAGAGGACTCTTTTATTCGCTTTAAATCCAGGTATGATTTATTTCTAAAGCGATACAGAAAAAGACATCAAGAGATAACAGCCAAAATAAAACCATTCGGAGGCAGAGAAAAAGTAATACGTGGGAAAATAAAGTCAGCTGAAATTAAAATTAAATCTGCGGAAAAAATAATCAAGGATTTAGTAAATAGATTAGATCAAAAAAATAGCTTATTTGTTAAAACTGATTCCGCTATGAATAAATACATAAAGGAAGAAAAAAGAGGTTTAGAAAATTTAAAAGTACAGATAGATAAAATACCAGAAAAAGAATCTCGAGCAAGATATGATATTGATATTAAAACTGCCGTTAAAATTTCAGTTTTTGAAAAAGAAGGAACCAAGCTCAAAAAAGAATACGATACGTTATTAAATCATTTAAATGATCAATTTAAGAATGAAGAAATAATCATAAGGACACAAAAAATTGAGAATAATATATTAGATGAATTTCAAGATCTTGATGAAACTAATTCTAAAATTAAAGTTCAGGAACAGGCAATTAAAGATTTAAAAAGTTCTATCTCTTCAAATGAACGAAAACTACAACGTCAGATAAAAAAAGTTTCACAGGCACGGATAAAAATTCAAACCAAAGAGATTGAAAACGAATTATATAAAGACGATTTTACACTAAAAAAAGATTTGAATACTAAGAACCTACTCAAAGAGCAAAGCCTTTTAATTGAAGCCGTTAATAAATGCGATAGCTTAAAAGAAGTTTTAGAACAACAAAATCAAGAGTACGAAAAATCAAAAACAATAGTAAACACATTAAAAGATAAAGTTTCAAAATTAATGAATGAGACTAAAAATGAAGTTTTATTAAACCTGGATTCAAATACAAACATTAAAAAATTAAATATTGATGATCAATTACAGTATCTATTACAAATTGAAAAAGATATACTAAGAAATATAGAACAATCTGAAAATCTCATCTACAGTACAAATACAACAATTGATACTAAAAAAAGAGAAGAGGTTGATATAGAGAGTACATTAAACCTAACCGAAAATGATTTAAACTATTTAGAAAATGATAGACAAAAAATAGAAAACCTGATTAAATCAAATACAAAGTATTTAAATGATGTTAAAAATGATTATCTAAAGAACCTTAATCTCATATTGAGTATCAAAGATTTATACCCACCTTCTAAAATAATGATAGTTGAAAGAATATCAATTCTTCACACGCTAGTAGGGCAAAAATTAAAAGACTCTGAAAATATAAATTTTGAAATTGACGATTTAAAAACTGATTTGAATAATATTAAAATTGAGGTTGCTTTAGTAGATGAAGAATTATCAAAAATAAATAAAGAAATGAAACAAGCTTTAGAAAAGTCTTTTTATGAAACCGATAATCAAGAAGATAAGTTGAAGTGGGAATTCTCCGACAGTAAAGTTGGTAGTTACTCCAACATTGCCCAATTAAAAATGAGATCAAAAGAATTATTCAATGAGGTCGTTAACCTTGAAGAATCTATTGCATTATTAAAGCATAAAGAGTCCTCTCTTAAAAATGTGATATCTGAATCTGAAAAATTAAGTAAGAAAAAGATTAGACGAATGGAAGAGGTCTGCACAAAATTAGAGCTTCAAATCACAAAAGAAAAAAATGAAATTTTAGGTATTGAGAAAGAAGTAAGCGAATTAAAAAATTTAGCTTTTAATTATGGTGACCGTATTGAAAAGCTAGAAAAAGAATTAAAAAAGTATAGAGAGCAAGAAGTTGAATATGAAATAATATTAGAAGATTTGGATAGGTCGATAAATACAATTAAAGAAAGAAGTGACAAATTAATAGAGAAAAGTTCATCTTTGATTAATAATACTATTGATATGGATTATATGGCCAATTTAGGTCTTTTGATGGATCCTTTATCTGAATTAAATCTTTTACCTGAGTCACAAAAAGAAAATGAAAATTATTTTTTTGCGAATAGAATAATGCAGAATGTTTTGATTGTTTTTCTTTTTATTTTTTCAATTTCGTCTTTAATACAACATAATCAAATCAGACCCATTGAAAATAAATTACCAATAAAGAAAGCCGAGCTCTCTCTACTAAATATGCGGAAAGATATTAAAAAAGTAGTTGAAAGTAAAAATATTGCAGCTGAAAGATATAGCGCACTTATAAATGAAGATAGCAGATTATCATCTGAAATGATTTTAATATTAAAATATTTAAGTAATAAAGTACCGAAAGATTTTCATATTACAGGACTTACGCTTGATAAGCTCCAATCAAATTATATGAATTCCGTAGCTAGTAGAAAAAATAAATCATCCATAATAATAAATATTGATGGTTTTTTTAATAAAAATTTAGATAGATCATCATTAATGATAGAAAACTTTAGAAATGATTTAGATAATTCAGGACATTTTAAAAAGATTCAATTGAGTGAAGGTGATGTTATTAAAAAATATAGAACTGCTTTTAATATGAGTGCGATTTATTAGATAATATGAAGCAGAAGAAAAAATATATTATTTTCATAAGTATAGCTTTTGTTATGGTGTCTAGTTACATAGGGTTAGATCAAAAAATTAAAAATAAGTATGAATCCAAACACGATCAATTAAATCTTTTAAACAAAGAATTGAAATTTGGACTTGGATTGATGGATGATATTCAAGATTTAAGAAAATATTTTATTGATAATAAAGAACAACTAAGTACTAAAAAAATTACAGGTAATGAATTATTGCAAGAGGTAAACAGATTAAATACCCTAGCAAATAGTTTAAGCCTTGATATTAAGAACATAGAGATTGATTCGAGGAATACTTTTCCCGAGATAGAGGCTCTTTCTGAAAACAATAAAATTAATATTGCACGAAATTCACTCAATTTTAGATTGCATGGTAATTTTTTAGATATTGGAACATTCTTAGAAATGATTGAAAAAAACTCAAGTCAATTAAAATTGCAATTTTGTTCAATTGGATTAGATAGCCTCGATCCTCAAGGTGTCATTGCAGAAATAGAATATTTAACCTACGGGGGGTTGGAATTATGATTAGAGAAAAAACCATTCTAACTCTCTCTATTTTGACTATTATAATAGTTCTTATTGACGCGTTATTTGGCTCAATATTTTCAATCAATATCGAAAAAAATCAATCTATTCCATTAAGTGTTAATTCGAGCACATTGAAAAACCCAGAATTAAACCAAACGTCCATATCTAAAGTAGAATGGAATAAAGACATATTTTATAATCGAAGTAATGTTTACGATAGTTGGTTTACTCTTACAGGGATAACAAAATTTGAAAATGGATATAAAGCAATTATAAATGGTGAAATAGTAAACGAAATGAATAGAGTAAGAGGTTTTTTAGTAAAAAAGATAACTGAAAATCGGGTCCAGTTGGAAAGAAATGATTACCACGTAACGCTCAAACTAAAAGAATAAATGAGATACTTAACGCAAATGAAGAAGTTCTTTTTAATAGTTCCTATTTTAATTAGTTTAAATATTAGGGGTCAATCCTTGAAGGCTAATCTCTTTCCACCAGCTCCTCGATTGGAAAAAATCTATCTATCTGAAAAAGGAAAATCTCATTCTTTAATTTTAGAGTTTAGCGCAGATAATTTTGAATATGAAATTGATGAAAATTTTGCACCTCCAAGTATAAAATTATCTTTTAAGAACATATTATGGAATAAAGGTAATTTCAGTAAAAAGTGCGATAAAGATCCCCTTTACCAATATTCTTTAAGTATTCCACGTGATAATAATCAAAAAGAGAAATCAAAAAAAGCTTTACTTAAATTAGATTTCACAAGAATACCTCAGTACACAATAAAATTTGACGAAAAAAGTGGAAAAGGAAAAAAGAAAGTGCTCCGAATTTCTTGGGAAAAAAAGAAAACAAAAAAGAAGGAGAAAAGATATTTATCGTCTTCCAGGCGGTTACCAGATTCCCGAGTAACAATGAATTTTAAAAATGCTCAATTGGTAAATGTGATACGATTACTTGTTTCTCAGGATAATTTAAACTTAATCATGGGTGATGAAATAAAAGGGAAAGTAACAGTTAGTCTTGATGATGTGTCTCTTGAAACAGCATTAGATGCTATTTTACACGTAAATAATTATGAGTGGTTCATTCAAGACAATATAATAATTGTTCAACCAATGAAAACAAAGCAGGTATTAAGCGGTGAGCTGCGTACTCAAATGTTTAGACTAAACTATATCACAGGTAGTCTTATTTCAGATGCTGTAGAAGAAGTCCTCACACCTCGAGGAAAGTTAAAAGCGCTATCCTCAACGGCCTCAAGTAATATTGAAGCTGGAGAAAAAGATATTCTTTTAGTGACAGATGTTCCCAATAATTTTTCATTAATTGAAGGGGTTGTTAAATCTTTAGATATTCAAAGTGAACAAATAAATATTGCTGTAAAATTTATTGAAACCAAGTTAAAGCATGATGAAATCATCGGTATAAATTGGGACTTACGTGAAAAAATGGATCTTGTAAGAAGTGGTAACATTGATACCTCCTCCAGTTTTGACCTTGGCTACTTATTAATTGGTGGTCAAACAATGAATTTTGCAACTCTCAGTCGTCCTATCGTCTCAGCAATTATGTCTTTATTAGCCAACGATGGAGATACAAAATTATTGCAAGAACCACAAGTGACTACTACGAATAACACTCCTGCAAATATTTTGATTGGTACAACGATTCCTGTTCTTGTTCCTCAGGGCAAGGGGAGTGTCTTTGGTACCAATCCGTATACATATGAAAATCAAGAAGTCAATGTCTCTCTTGATGTATTACCTAGAGCAAATAAAGATAAAGTAATAAGTATGAAGATTGACGCTGTTGTTCAAGAAATAATTGCCTTAATTGGTAAAGATCAAAGACCTATGATTTCTACAAGATCAACGAATACAACTGTCCGGGTAAATGATGGAGAGACACTCTTAATTGGTGGACTAATATTTGATAGTGCTAATAAACTTACTTCAAAAGTTCCTATTCTAGGCGATATCCCAATTATAAAAACATTTTTTAATTATAATAATGCTGATAGAGAGCAAAGAGAATTATTGATATTTATAACTCCAACAGTAGTTAGTAATAGTAGATAGAGGAATAATATGAATTTTAAAAAAAGATGTAATTCAGTCATCTTAATATTTTTAACAATATTAGGTTCTTACATTTTTGGTCAAAATGGTTTATTTAATTCTGGAAGTAGTGGGCCTTATGTTGATGCGGGAGAGGATATTGAGTCCCTTCCTGGAAGCATAATTTATTTAGATGGATCGGAGTCATATTTAAATGATGGATCAAGAATTAATTATACTTGGATATTTTCACTCGGATTAGTTCTAAATGAGGATAATAATTTTGGTTCTGATTACACAATTGAAACATATGACCCAAAATATTTAAAAAGTATTCAAACAAAAAATGATGTTTTACAGGTCAAGATTGCATCCAATGATCCTGGAGTTAGACTAGAAGTCTTTTTGGAAATTAAAAATCGATTGGGTTTTGAAGCTTCAGATACCTTAATTGTTGAATATTTATCTCCAGTTAGTGTAGATAGTTCTTCAGAAATGGATACACTTAATATTCCAGATTCTCTATTTACGAAATCTAAATCAGACTCAACATCAATTGTGACATTAGAAGGTGACTCAACATCAATTATGACATTAGAAGGTGACTCAACAAAGAGCTCTGATCTGAAATTTTATAAAGGGATTGCCTTTCTCGATAAATTAAAATTTGAAAATAGTAAATGGACAGCATATGCTAAATATCCATTCATAGCAGGGGGAGTTTATTTATTTTTAGATATACTCTTTTTCAATAACTCCGATGATTCAAAACCTGAAAAGCCACCAGGATTTCCACATGACACCTAAATTTTTAATACAAATACAAGCTAAGATGCTTAAGTATGACAGGAGACTATCATGAGAAAATTATTAATTCTCTCTTTTATTTTATCTTCGATTTTAACTCCTCAGAGTAAAGGGCGATCTAAAAAATCAATAGATAATAAAAATACTGTAACCACAGAAACCTCAAAGACTCTCAGGAACAATATTTCTGTTCCAAGAAAGATCTCTTACCAAGGGCTAATAACAAAATCTGATGGAAGTCCTACTTTAGATGGAAGTTATGAAGTCTTGTTTAAGGTTTATAGTCTAGCTGAAGGTGGTGATTTTGTATGGTCTGAGAATCAACAGGTAACGGTCACAAATGGTATTATAAGTACAGTATTAGGTAGTACAAATCCATTCACGGTTATTCCTGAAGAAGCTTATTTAGAACTAACAGTTGAGGGATCAACGTTATCACCCAGGCAATTGCTAACCTCTGTTTTTTATTCAATTTTGTCTGATACCTCAGCTTATGCTAAATCTGCTGACTATACTGACTTGGAAAATTTACCAGATTTAGATGTATATGTTTTAAAAGACTCTCTTCAAAATTATACAACAAGTGCCGAGCTCTTTGATACGCTAACAACCTATCAAATGATAGATTCAACTTTGACAGATTTTTTAGATAATGGTGTTCTAAATGCGAATACGATGTCATCAAATAATGGAAATATAGAGATAGTACCCGCAAGTGACTCTTCTGTTATTATTGATAGTACAATTATTATTTCTGGAGCATCAATTGGTCATATAGATAACCCAGATCTAGTTACTTTTTCAGAGAGGACTCTTACGGTTGATGGTAACCTGAATGCTAAAATTATTTTAGGGGATGCTATTCTAGATGAAGATGACATGATCACGAACTCAAATACACAATTAGCTACTCAGCAATCGATTAAAGCATATATAGATACAAAACAAGATGCGGATACAAGTTTACAAACAATAGCAGGATTAGAGCAAAGTGATGGAAATTTTATTGTTTCGGATGGAACAGATTGGACGGTTGAAAGTGATTCTTTAGCACGGGTTTCGTTAGGCTTAGGTAGTCTTGCAATGCAAGATTCGAACTCAGTTAAATTAACTGGTGGCCTGATAGATGGAGTTACCATAGGCTCAAATACACCCAATACTGGAAATTTTACAGAATTAGAAGCTTCGATTAGAGCAAATATTGGAACTCTTTCATTAAGTAGTGGCTCAATAGAAGATGGGGATGGTACTATTACATTTGGTGATAATAATTTAAACACAACAGGAAGGGTTACTACTGGAGCTGCGATCATTGAAGGAGGATCTTCTATTGGGAATCTTTCATTCAATGATGGATCCATTACTGCCTCTGGTGGAAATATTTCATTTGGAGATGAAAATATATCAACAACTGGTTCTTTAACAACTGGCTTATTAACAACCTCAGGAATTGCAGAATTAGGGTCTGGATCAAAGATTGGAGATTTAACATTATCAAATGGTTCGATTACAGATAATGGTGGAACAATCTCTTTTGGGAATGAGAATTTAACAACGACAGGAACATTAACAACGGGAGTTGCAGAATTAGCATCTGGAACGGAGATAGGAGATATTACAATTACAAATGGTGGCATTGCATCATCATCGGATGCAATTTCATTTGGGAATGATTCTTTAACAACAACAGGAACCATATCAACCGGAGCGGCTACAATTGCAACAGGATCCACTATAGGAAACCTCACTCTAGCCGATGGTTCAATTACAGATTCAGGAGGAGCCATTTCATTTGGTGATGAAAATTTATCAACAACAGGAACATTAAGTGCTTCAACAGGATCCTCTTTAGGAAACCTGACTTTAGCAGATGGCTCAATTACAGATTCAGGGGGAGCAATTACGTTTGGAGACGAAAATTTGTCGACAACGGGAACAATCTCAACAGGAGTTGCAACAATAGCAACGGGTTCGACAGTGGGTAATATTACCATAGCAGATGGGCTTATTTCAGATTCAGGAGATTCAATCTCTTTTGGGGATGATGATTTATACACAACTGGAGATATAAAAGCAACGTCTTTTATAGGTGATGGATCAAGTTTAACTGGTGTTGAAGCTACATCTACTGGAACATTATCAGGAATTTCCCCAATAAAAATGGAAGGTGCTACTGCAGATGATTTTGAGCTGACCCTTTCCCTTGATGATCCTCAAGCGGATAGAACGATTACATTTCCAGATGTTGATGGTACGGTTATTACGACTGGAAATGAATCAATAATTGATCAAGTCGGTACTGTTGCCTCAGGTATTTGGCAAGGTACTGCTGTTGCAAATGCTTATGTAGCAGATGATCTAACAGTCTCAGGAGGTATAATTGATGGTTCACCTATTGATAATAGTATCATTGGAGGGACGACACCTGCCGCTGGAACATTCACCAATGTAACAGGAACAGGTGCAGCAATTGGAAATTTAACTTTAGCAGATGGCTCAATTACAGATTCAGGGGGAGCAATCACGTTTGGAGACGAAAATTTGTCCACAACAGGAACAATTTCAACAGGAGTTGCAACGATCGCAACAGGT